>CABEDM010000032.1_pt1 | contig 12093 bp, 10 predicted proteins | sample 3423041 | NCBI WGS metagenome assembly CABEDM01 (sample SAMEA5534329, study PRJEB31848) | metagenome | biome: tundra; feature: field; material: soil | place: USA | collected 2013-05 | depth 0.15 m | reverse complement strand
TCCCTACCGTTGGCCCCATTGCGATTACGAACATCGTGTCCAGCTACCGCTGCGTGTACCGGGTCGTTGGGTGGTCCTAACCAATGAGCTTTTCGCCTTGGACACGCGTACTGGAGTGGAAGTGATTTCGTCCAGCGGTCACGTGAGGTTTCGGCCGGATATGGCGAAGCATGAATCAGCGGACAGTCTTTGGGAGCCTATTCGGGCCAGTGAGCGAGGGGACCGAATAGCCGTGCATGTCCGCACGCTACGTGGCGGCAACCGAACACTCGATATCGGAAGTCATGTGACGGCGCGACGGATTGCGGTGTACGACGTCGAAGCGGGGAAAGAGGTTGCATCCATCCCCGCGAGCGTTAAATATCATTACCGCTTCGCGTTCGATCTCAGCCCTGATGGCCGCCGATTGGCGATTTTGGAAGATGATGTGGTGAGAGTTGTTGACCTAGGTGGTGTTGCTAAGTCCGGCGTGCATTGAATTTGTGTACAACTGCTGTTAACAGGCGATTACACTCAAAATCCTCGCGCACGCACTTAACTTGCCCTACCCCCGCACGCTCGCAACGCGCCACCACGCGTAATCCGCCCCAACTCAAAATCCACACATCTCCACTCCGCGCCCCAGGGCGCCCATACCGCCCCAAATCAACATCCGCGCGTCACATCATCCACAATATCTCCAGATGTTTATCATCTAGTTAACATGATGTGTCGTTCCAATCATCTCTATCTCCTATCCCCTCAGCCCGAGAACACGTTATCAATCTTCTTCATATTCGCTCCGCCCACTGCACCGCAGCGGCAACCAGTGACTCGGTCCTCGGGCTTGGTTTGGAATCGAAGAGGTCGTCCGCCGTCTTCAGGTGACGCGCCACTAGGATTCCGGCAACGATTGCCAGCACGCGCTTGCGACCAATCGGGACTCGACTAATGTCACGGCGTCTGTGGAGAGACTGTCATGAAATTGTAATGGTTGTACGATCAGAACGAGTCGTTTCCAAGCAGAACGGATCAAATCGACCGATTTGTATCCCGTTGAAAAAAGGAATAAGGAATAGAGTAGAAAATTTTCCAAACGGTTCAGAACCCTCTTGTGTATTGCTAAACCGTTGTACGGACCGCAGCCGCACCTGCCCAATAGCCGCCAAGGTTGCGAGCTCCAATTGTTTTTTCGAACTTATCCAAACTCAGATCAGCCATCAGTTTTCTCAGTCGCGTGTTCTCGCTACGCGTTCGCCATGGCGAGGTGTGTCTAAACTGTGCTTAACAGATCCTCACGAACCAGTACGGAACTGCACCATCACGTGTCACAAACCTCGGCAAGAGATTGAGGGCATTAAGAATCAGTGGGTTACGAATTCGCGGCTGCGCTCTCAAAATCCGCCTATCCCGTGTGCCAATCAACCTATTTTTTTAGTTTACAGAGCTTGCGATCTCTCAGCGTGTGCGGCGTGTGCAGTTCGGTTCGGTCCTGTGACGAGCTAACGGGCAAAGTTTGGGCAAGAAAAAACCGGCCCCGCAGACCTCCAGAAAAGCCCGGCGCGGCGACCCCCCGCGCGGTCGAGGAGGCAACATGATGTGAGCATTACTGCTCAGACCTCTTGAATCCCGATTGCTAAGGTCGGAATTGACCTGGTGCGCGGACATGCCTATCCTAGGCAGCAAGAAGAGTCGGCGCAGAGGTTAAGAGAAATGAGGCTGTTCCATGAAAAAAATAACGTTCTTACTTGCGATGTTGAGTCTCGGCACGCTGGGCTGGGCAGCGTCGGGGCGGGAAGATGCCACCGACCGGCTGGACAACGCCACCCAAGTGATGCACGAAATTATGGGAATGCCAGACAAGGGAATCCCGGAAGAAGTGTTGGAGCATGCCAAATGCATAGCCGTTGTGCCCCACATGGTCAAAGGCGGTTTTATCTTCGGAGCTAAAGGAGGCAAAGGCGTAGCCACCTGCCGCACGGCGAATGGCTGGAGTGCGCCAGCGTTCATTACGATTTCTGGCGGAAGCTGGGGGCTGCAGATCGGGGTAGAAGCCGTGGACGTGGTAATGATCATTCAGAATGAAAAAGGGATGCAAAGGCTGCTCTCCAGTAATTTCCAAGTTGGAGGGGACGCTTCAGCAGCAGCGGGTCCAGTTGGACGGCATGCCGAGGCCGGTACGGATTGGAAGATGGATACAGAGATCCTGACCTACTCCCGTGCCAAGGGTGCTTTTGCTGGGCTCACGTTGGAAGGTGCATCGATCCGGCAAGACAGTGATTCCCGGCACGCGATTTACGGACGCAAGGTCACAACTCGAGCTTTGCTGTTGGGCAAAGTGCCGGCTCCATCCGCAGCCCAGCCGTTCCTTGCGGAAATTCGCGGAGCAAAAGCCCGAGCCAAAGCCGAAGAGAAAGACAAAGACTAGGGCATCCGGACTCGAGCTGCGGTTGTTTGTCACTCAGCCGATGGCTGGTGTGTTCGACTGGGAGCAACACCTTGTGACCAATGAATTGTGAACCTGTCACAAACTCTCTGGGCGGGACATGCGTTGCATGTCTCGCCCTCTTTTTTTCATTATACTATAGCTATCAGGAGTATACATTGTAATATCTTATAGCTAATACATAGCCATCTTCTGCAGGAACAAAGCCAATAAGGCCTTTGTTTGGCCCGGTTCGCATAGATGAAGTCGGCAAGGGATTTTGTTAATGCGTTGACGCTGACGGTTTCTGCTCGCCAGAACGCGATGCTGACGTCCACCGGCTCGGCGCTCGGGAATCGATCGCAGATCGCCTTGGCCTTGTCGGGCACTTTTGCCAGCCTTCCCGCTTCTGCCCTCGGCTCCTGGCGGCAGAGTTCCGTAACTTCAATTCCGATCTTTCCGCGATCAGCGACCAGCAGGAAATCAGGCCTTTCATGCGGGTCGAGCTTGCCGGCCGGAAATATCGGCGATACACGCCGAGATTCCTGTACGTACTGTTTTTTTGTCCGCTTTTTGCGATTTGGACAGATTGCAGGTGAGATCGGTATCACGGAAAACACGGTTAAGGTTCATCGCAGCCGGGATCAGGACCTGCTTGACGCAATTCAGATCGCGTTGGAACGCGACCGTGCCAGACTCCAGCGAGAGGCGGAAATTGCAGTGCTGCGGGAGCGCTTTGAATCGCTGACACTACGGGAGCGCGAGGTCGTTGCCATGGTTGTCTCTGGCATGCCCAACAAGAGATCCGCGCAATGTCCCGCTGAACTTCCCGGGAGAGCGGAGTCTTGGCTAGAAAATCTGTCCAAGTGTTTTTGTTTCCCTCCCCGTCCTCGGGCCCTTCAACCTCCCATCCTCGGTCAGGCGTGCCCACCACCAGCCGATCGTCGCCAAATGTCTCCTTGTCAAAAAAGATTGCAGACCCCAACCCCAGTTGGCGATAGAGTTTATGATCCGTGAATTTCGCGTCAAACTCCGGCGGGTAGATTCCCAGTTTCTTGAGCAACCCGTCCGCTACTGTGCTGTACGGAGTCGGGCTGTCGATCAGCAGCGTACCCCCGTTTAGCAGCTGTAGCCGTCCGTCGAGATGAAACTCGTTCCTCTTGGCATGCCCGCCAAAGTCGTCGTGGTTTTCAAGAATCAGGATGCGTGCCGAGTTGCCCGCCCGCTCACGGTAGAAATACGCCGCCGCAAGTCCGCTGAGTCCTCCCCCGACGATCACGAGATCATAGGTTTCGTGGCTCTCTGTGGGCTTGCCAGCATTCTCCCAAAATGTGCCATCGTGCAGACTATGCGCGATTTCAAATGAACCAGGATGACTGCCACGCAATCCCGTGTTCACGGGCGGGTCGTAGCCCTTGTTGTTTTGTGGTTCGCTGGAGTCATTCGCACCGAAAGCGTGGCTACCAGGAAGCATCGATGCCCCAATGACCATAGCAGCGCCGTTCATGAAATCACGGCGCGTAATGGAGCGATCCAGTCCTAGATATCGATCGTATGACTTGCTCATCCAGAAATCTCCAGACTGATGTCGGGAATCACTTTTTCTTGGGGGCAGGAGAGTAGTGCAGGTGTACGACCTTCCAAACTCCGTCGCGCTTGAACCAAACGTCGGATTCCTGGAAGTCCTCATCGCTCACCTTGCCCTTTGGTGATCGGGTCCTGACATGTAAAAGGTAGCTGGCGACAACGGTGTCTCCGGCGGGATTGACCTGCACGTGCATGTCGGAAATCTGGTCCGACTCGATCTTTCCTCCGTTGTGGATGAACTCCGTCCACTCCTTCTTGTATTGCGGCAAATCGGTTCGCCCTTCCGGCAGCCATTGTGTGAAATCGTCAGCGTAGTAGGCGAAGTATGTTGGAAGATCGTTGGCAGCGTAGGCTGCGTTCATCTTCTCTTCCAGGTCGAGGATTTCTTTTTCTGCCGACGATTGTTGCGCAACACATGGCACACTCAGGGTCAAGCTCATAACAACCAACAGAACGGCAAGGAGACTGCGGTTAACCATTGTTTCCTCCACTTTTCTTTCTCGATTCGGCTATCTTGAAAATAACTCCTGTACCGCTCGGTAGGCTTGATCTATAGCTTGATCAGTGTAGGCGGCTGCCGCGGCATCCGAATTCGCGATGGTAATGCTTCCGAAACGTCGGCGAGCGATGTCACATGGCCGTTTGCCTTCTGGCCAATCGGGATCCCATAGCGGGTTGTATTCGTACGCATACCCGTGCGGCCAGCGATTGACCATGATGGCTTCAATGTCATGCGCGGGATCAAAGCCGCCGCTGCCTACCACACGGGCAAGTTGGTCGCGGATGTTGCGCTCGAAAGTCTCAAACGAAGTAGCCAGCAGGTCGTAGTGACCGGCCCGCTGCTGCTCCCTCGCAGAAAGGCCCGGCTGGCAGGGAGTACGCAGCATATGGACCAGAACCGGTTCATCCGGAGATTGGGAGGGTTTGTAGTCGCCGATGCTCGGCCCCTGATCCAGATTCATAGAGGTGTGGTACATCCCCGGGCAGGAGACGCCTCTGACTCCGAGCTTGTGAAAAGCGGCCCAGTTGCGCAGTCCCACAACGGTGTAGACAAGGGGAACCTTCACACCGTAGTGCAAAGCTTCTTTCTGCTCGGCAGGCAGGTCTGGACAAAGGAACGGGATGACCATATTCCAGCAAGCCAGCACCGCTCCTTTTCCACGTACGGTGTACGCTTTTTGATCGCGTCCGTACACGACTTCAACTTGCTTAGCGGAAGAAGAATCTCCAACATGCCGCGCCAGCACCGCAGTGCTGTTCAAACGTATGCGGATCGGAGAATCTTTATGATCGAGGCGGCTGTAGTCCACCTTTGCCATCACAATATCTTCAGCCGTGTTCCCGGGAGCGGCGCCGGGAACCAGCGACCGCACCAACATTCGCGCAATCGATGCATTCCCGTCGGGGAAGTGGAAGTGATATTCCTCTTGCGGCGTTACCTCTCCCAATGCGGTAAAGCTCAGGCCTTTTGAGGGCACGCGGTCGAGGCCCATGCCTTGAAATCCGGGGAAGTGAATGGCCCAGCAATCCAGTGCGGGCACCGCGTCGATACCGATCCCGTACAGGCCATGAGTGCGGGTCTGGTAAAACGGAATGACATCCGGATGAGCCTTCACTACATTGAGCAGAAAATCTTTGTAGCTCATTTTCGAGAGCCGAGCCTTCTTCTGCTCCTGCGAAACTCCTTCCATATGGTCGATTTTGGCTTCCTGAATGCGGGCGATGTCCTGCTGAGCCTGTACCGATAGGGGAGTACGTGCGAGGAAGTCTGCCCATTTCCCGGACGTTCCTTGCCGACCGTAGAAGCCTCCGGGAGCGTTCGTTACCAGTCGCTCGCTTCCAAAGGTTTCTTTGTCGAAAAAGTAGCCGAATCCGAGACCGCCAGATGCCGCGTTACCCGAGTACTTCTTTTGGAGTGCCGGAGGATCGACGCCAAGTTCAGTCAGTAGTCCGCGGGCCTCTTTGCTGTAAGGGAAAGGAGATTCGATCGCAACCGTGCCACCGTTGGTAAGCAGCATGCGCCCATCTAAATGAAACTCGTTCCTCTTGGCATGCCCGCCGAAATCATCGTGATTGTCAAGGATCAGAATGCGGGCTGACGGCCCGGCCTGCTTACGATAGAAATACGCCGCCGCCAAGCCGCTGATGCCCCCACCCACTACCACCAGATCGTATTCCTCGCCCGTCTCCACCGGCTTGCCTGCGGTTTCCCAGAACGTGCCGTCACGCAATGCGTGGGCGACTTCGAAAGCGCCGGGGTGACTGCCGCGCATTCCTGTGCGGGTTGGAGGATAGTAGCCGGGGCGGTTCTGCGCAGAGGGCGCGGGCATTTGGTCCGCGAGCAAACCGCCAAGCCATGGACTGGCAAGCGTGCCACCCACTCCGAGTGCGATGCCGTTCAAGAAATCCCGCCGTGTGATATTGCGGTGCATGCCAAGCTCGCGGTCACGGGATCGACGAGCGTTTTCGTTGTCGAAATTAGACATTTCTAAGTACCTTTCACTTGTTCCTGAACGGCCCGATAGGCCTGGTCAATGGCCGCGTTAGTGTAAGCGCTCGCCGCGGCGTCGGAGTTTGCGATGGAGATTCGTCCAAACTGCTTACGACCAATCACGCAAGGACGCTCGTCTCGCGCCCATTGAGGATCGAACAGAGAATCGTATTCGTAGGCGTATCCATGTGCCCAACGATTCACTGTGATAGCAGCAATGTCGCGGGCTGAGTCGAAGCTGGCTGCCGCGAGCATGCGATTCAGCTGTTCGCGGATATTCCGTTCGAATTCGGAGAACGGAGTGCTGATCAGTTCGTACCTGCCCATGCGGTATTGCTCGCGGCGCGGTAGACCCGCCTTGCAAGGGGTCCGCAGCATGAACAGCACCATGGGCTCTTCTGGTTTGCTGGGAAATTGGTACGCACCCAGACTGACCGGGAAGTCGAGCATGGTAAACGCGTGATAGCTACCCGGCGAAAGAATCTGTCGTATACCCAATTTGTGGAACGCCGACCAATTGCGAATGGCGACATGCGTATAGATGAACGGTTCCTTGACGCCATAGTGCAGAGCTTCCTTTTGCTTCTCGGGAAGCTCAAGGCAGAGATACGGAACCATCGTGTTGTAACAAGCGAGAATGCAGCACTTCGCTGTTACCTTCTTCAGCTTTCCTGACTGCACGTACGAAACTTCTACTTGCTTCGCTGACTCTGCCACTCCGCTGTTCCGGGCGCGAACCGCGGTTGAGTTAAGACGAAGTCGGACGGGGGATGACGAGTGATCGAGCTTACTGTAGTTGGCAGCGGCGGTCACAACATCCTCCATGGTGTGACCTGGGAGGGTTTCAGGAATCAGACTTCGGACCAACAAGCGGGCAATCGACGCATTCCCGTCGGGAAAGTGAAAGATGTAGGGCTCTTCTTTTCCTTCGTCTCCACCTAGATCCAGCCCTTTAAACCCAGCGTATTGGTATGCCCCGTAGTCATCAGGATTTCGATAGCAAGCAAGAGCCGACACAGCATCAATTCCTACCGCAAACAAGTCGTTTGTGTAACTTTGGAAAAATGGCAGAACGGCAGGGTCCGCTTTACAGATTTCAGTCAGGAACCCCGCGTAGCTGATCCTGGTCAGCCGCGCATGTTTCTCTTCTTTTGAAAGGCCGGGAAGATAATCTTTCTTTTCGTCGTAAAGACGCGCGATCTCCTGCTGTAGCTTTTCGGGCATGGGACTCTTCTTGAGGAATTCGGGCCAGGGAGTCGAGCCCATTGCGGTGACCAGGCGATCCGCCCCAAACGTCTCTTTGTCGAAGAAACAGGCAGTGCCGAGATGCGAGTACAGCTTCTGGTCGTAGGCTTTGTAAAAGATCTTGGTTTCAATCCCCAAGTCTCTGAGAACTTCCTTCGCCACGTCACTATATTCCGAAGGGCTCTCAATGGACTGGGTTCCGCCGTTGCTCAGCAGCAGGCGTCCAGCGACGCGGAATTCGTTGCGGCGAGCGTGTCCGCCAAAATCGTCGTTATTATCAAGGATCAGAATGCGCGAACTCGCTCCGGCCTGCTTGCGGTAGAAGTAAGCTGCCGCAAGCCCGCTGATGCCGCCTCCGACGACCACTAAGTCATAGGTTTCGTGTGTGTCTATTGGGCTACCGGCGGTTTCCCAGAAGGTCCCGTCGCGCAGTGAATGGGCAACATCGAATGAGCCTGGCGCGCTGCCTCTCATGCCGGTCAACGCAGGCGGATACGTGTTGACCGAGGGACTAGTAGCTTTGGAGTCGCTTTGGAGACTGGAGGCTAGGCCGGGCAGGCTGGAATAGCCTAACGCTCCAATGCCGACGGCAACGCCGTTGAGGAAGTCGCGGCGCGTGATGCGGCGATGCATCCCCAACTGCCGGTCACGTTTCTCGTCGCTCATTGAATCAAGTTGTCAAGCATTCAGGATTCCCCAAGCCTATGCGTTACGTTGTCATAGCTGCTACTGTGCCGCTATTGGTTCCGGCTCCGCCGAACCGTCGGCCCTCGGATCAGAAGCAGCAAAATTCGTACCAGTTTTCGAGTTGTGAAGCACAGCTTGTCCGCGTCCCATCAACGCGGAATAATCCTTCCGCATTTTCAAATCGTGGCCCTTCTTCCGCAGCTCGGCCTCCACTTCCGGTGAGACGCGCGATTCCAGAAGAATCGTGCACTTGATTGCCTCGCCGGTGTCGCGAATCGTGAACCGTGGAGCAGAAAGCGCCGCCTGGATGTTCCATCCATAGTCTGCGATGTTGGACACGAATTGCGCGTGGGCAAGCGGCTGATTGGAACCACCCATTATTCCGAATCCGATGTGTTCGTCGCCTCGTTCCATAAACGCAGGAATAATCGTGTGGAAGGGGCGCTTGTGCGGAGCCAACGCATCGGGATGGTTGGGATCGAGTACGAATAGTCCACCGCGATCCTGAAGCAGAAAGCCCATGCCCTTGACCGCAACGCCGGAGCCGAAGAAGTCGTACACACTCTGGATCATGGAAGCGATGTTGCCTTCTTTGTCGACCACCGCCAGATAGGTCGTGTCGCTCTTGGCCGGCGTACCACTGGCCGCAGCGCAGTTTGCCCTCTGTGGATCAATCAGCGCTGCACGTTGTTCAGCGTACTCTTTGGAAAGCAGGCCCTTCACCGGAATGGTCCCGAAATGAGGGTCGCCGTTATAGCGATACAAGTCGGTGTAGGCGAGTCTCATCGCCTCGATCTTTTTGTGCAGCTCTACCGTGCCCTGAGGACCGTCTTTGTCTGGCTGCGAGGTGGACATAATATTCAGCATTTCCAACGCCGCCATGCCTTGCCCATTGGGCGGAAGCTCGTAAACTTTCCAACCCCGATAGTCGATCGAAAGTGGCTCAACCCACTCCGACGAAAATTCGGCCAGGTCGCGGGCCTGCGTCGTTCCGCCCAGAGAGGCCGATGTCTTGAGGATCGCTCGCGCAATTTCGCCCTCGTAGAACTCGCGAGGTCCCTTCTCTGCCAACAGTCGCAACGTCCTCCCGAGGTCCGGATTAGAGAACTTGTCGCCTACATTGAGTGGTTTTCCGTCGTGCAGAAAGAGACGCTGTGCTTCCTCGGTTTGTTTCAGCCGCGCACTGCCGATAACCCAGAAGTCATGGATGATTTCGGGCACGAAATAGCCGTTCTCGGCGTAGTAAATCGCGGGTGTAAACAGAACCTTCCAAGGTAATTTTCCAAAACGCTGGTGAGACTTTGCCCAACCATCAACAGCCCCAGGCACTGTGACACTGTGGATTCCGACCTCAGGCATAGACGTGATGCCCTGTTTCTTCAAGAAATCAATCGTCAGCCCTTGCGGCGCCCAGCCACTGGCGTTCAACCCGTAGAGTTTGCCGCTCTTCGCATCCCAGTAGAGAAGGAACAGATCGCCGCCAATGCCGTTCATCATAGGCTCGGTCACCCAAGCACGGCATTCGCAGCGATGGCCGCGTCGATGGCCGAACCGCCCTGGGAAAGAATTTGCGCCCCCGCCTGCGAGGCCAGCACGTGGCTCGTTGCGACAATCCCGTGGTCAGTGATGACCATGGATCGGCCATAGTCACGATCTTGGGATAAGGCGGGGTTCAACCCGAGGCACGACAAAGTAAATAGAAGCAGCAAGCGGCGCATTGACGGGTCCTCAGCGTTGCAGTCGAAGCGGTGACGGTTGGCGGAACCTTCAGAGATTACTATAAGTTCGCAAGGTTAGAAAAAACGGTGAGGTCTGTCAAGGAGAATAGAGACCATCGCGGGGGTTCACTCCCGCCGGCTCTTCCAGGGAAACACGCCGCACTGCCGCAGTCCAGAATTCTGGCAGTTGGGAAGGCCCACCATTAAAAAGACGCATTTGTCCCTACCGGAATTTTTTACTTGACACCGAGTGATTCACTTTTCTAACCTTCCACAATTCTCGTAAGGTTTTGGGGTATTTGCACAGGATAAGGCCGGTAGGATCCCGGGGTGCCGTCTATGACGCGTGAAATCTTTTGTGATGGTGGTCTTGCTCCCTTCCCACAACCGGCCCGTACCCGGGGACCTATTTCCTACTTCGATTTTCATCCGTGCTAATTTCTGCGGTTTGGGCGGCAATCAAGGAAGAAACTTTTCGGGAGGGCGTCGCATGGCACTTCGCAGCTGCAAGCGTCTTTTTCACTCACCCTGTGCACGGCGGGTGGCAATCGGTCTGTCTCTCGCCGTGGCCCTCACTGTTTTCGCTGCGGCACAGAACACGAACGGTAGAGTCATCGGCATCGTCACCGATCCTCAGGGGGCGGCAGTTTCTGGCGCCAAAGTGACCGTCACCAACGTCGGCACGAATGTGAGCCGGAATACCGTGACCGATGACAAGGGGAACTACCAGGTGCTCGACGTCCCCATCGGCATGTATACGGTCACGATCGAGAGTCGAGGCTTCGCAAAGGCCAAGACCGAACCGCAGGAACTCACTATCAATCAGGCGCTACGCATCGACATTCACATGAAAGTGGGAGGCGTCAACGAGGTCGTGGACGTTCAGTCGCAGGCCTCCCAAGTCGAAACCGTGAATCCCACGATCGGCGGAACGGTCACAGGCAAGCCCATCCAGGATCTTCCGCTAAACGGCCGCAATACTTTGGACCTCGCCTTGACACAACCGGGTGTCATTCCCATCGCCGACGACATTGGGACGTACGGTACGAGCAACGGTGGATCCACAGAGACCGGGCTGGGAGGAATTAGCATAGCCGGAGGCCGCGGGGACGCCGTCACTTACCTGCTCGATGGCGGCATGAACAATCGAACCACCAGCAACCAGGTGGTTTTCAATCCCAATCCTGAGGCCGTCGAGGAGTTCAGACTTCTGGAGAATAACTACACGGCCGAATATGGCCGCAACGGAGGCGGCACCATCAGTGTGGTCCTCAAGTCGGGAACCAACGCCTTGCACGGGAGCTTATTCGAATACCTGCGCAATGATGCCATGAATGCCAACGACTACATCGATAACGAAATTGGGCAGCCTCGCCAGGTGCTCAAGCGCAATCAGTTCGGAGGAGTAATTGGTGGCCCGATCACGTTGGGCCACTGGCTGAACGGCAAAGATCGGCTCTTCTTCTTTTTCGGCTACCAGGGGCAGCGGCTGTCCCAGACCATCAATGAAGCGGCCGTGACAGGACCTGTGACGGTGTACACGCCCGCAGAGTTAACCGGGAACTTCACGGGGGACCCTTTTGTAGAGTGTTTCCTGAACGGGAATCCCAGTATTACTCTTCCGGGCGGACTTGGGCCGTGCGCTTCAAGCGCGCACACGTACTATCAGTCGAATCCAGCGTTAGCCGCCCAGGGAATCATCGATCCTACCAAGATCGACTCGGTGGCGCAGAAATATATTTCCGCCGGCATCCTTCCCACCTCACCCAGCGGGCAGTTGTTTCCACAAGGCTCAGGGCGAGACAACGCGGATCAGTACGTGGGCAAGTTTGACTTCTATGCGACGATGAACGATCGCATCGCGCTGTCGATCGGCTATAACAAGGAACCGATCACTAATCCTTTTTGGTGGGTATCCGCTTGACTCACCAAGCCCCAATACCTAGTATGGGGGAATGGAA
>CABEDM010000026.1_pt1 | contig 12172 bp, 10 predicted proteins | sample 3423041 | NCBI WGS metagenome assembly CABEDM01 (sample SAMEA5534329, study PRJEB31848) | metagenome | biome: tundra; feature: field; material: soil | place: USA | collected 2013-05 | depth 0.15 m | reverse complement strand
ATATGAGGTCAAAGGTAACCGCGTGCGCTACCTGAGCGCCGAACGAAATGAGTGGGAGGACCTCCCCGAGTCACTGGTCGACTGGCCCGCAACCGAGAAGTACGAAAAAGACCGCGTCGCCGGAGCGTCCGTTCCCGAAGCCGTGCAACTCGACAAGGAACTCGAACAGGATCGTGACCGCGAGGAAGCGCAACTCCCGCAAGTCGCTCCCGGACTCCGCCTGCCCGAAGATTCAGGAGTATTCCTGCTCGACAGTTTTCAGGGCGAGCCCCAAATTGTAGAAATTCAACAGACCGCCGGCGACGTCAACCGCAACACCAAAGCCAACATTTTTCGCGGCGCCATCAATCCCGTGGCCGGCCTCAAGCAAGTCATCGAACTCGAGGGCACCCACGCCCCTGTGCAGTCTCACGTCGATGTTCCTTCGCTCTACATCAACGTGGACGCCGCCCCCGACCACCCCGATCCGGCCGCCGCGAAAGGTTCCACCCGCGCCGCACCAGGTCCCCAACAACCTCAGCAGCCGCAACAACCGCAGCAGGCCATCGTGCCCTTTGACCGTTTCCACATCGTACGCACCGAGGTCAAAGGCGGCAAACGCATCCTGGGCGACGTGAAGCGCCAAGTCACGGGCAAAATCATCCAGGAGCAGTACCTGGTGAAAACCACCATCACCCGCGTCAGCGGAGGCTGGCTGAAACTCACCCCTACCGAAAGTCTGCCGCCCGGAGAATATGTCCTCGTCGAAATGATGAGCCAAGAAGGAGCACCGGGCAAAGAAGGCATGAACCTCTACGTCTGGGATTTTGGTGTCAACCCCAAAGCCTCCGCCAACCCCAATCCCTGGCGGCCCTCCGCCCCGGAACCGAAACCCGAGCACGACATCAAGCCTAATTGAACCGAGACAATTCATGCACCCCGCGACTACCTGCGGGACATAAACGAACAGCGGCTAAATTGTTGCATGCGCAGTGTTATCGACGGCGACAGCGTACCGACTGAAAGAGGGCGGCTGGCGCCGCCCCTTTCCATTTACTGCCCAACTCCGCCCCCTACTAAACTCCGAACATTATTCGAGGACGAAGATGTTCTTCTTCGCGCACATTTCTTTTAATACCCTGGGCCAAACGGTCACGCTTACTTCGCCGAGGTGAGCTTTGCGTAGCAGGAGCATTAGAGTTCTCGACTGGCCGATGCCGCCGCCGATGGAGAGCGGCAACTCGTTGTTGATGATGCCCTGATGATAGGGGAATTTGAGATTGTCGAGGAGGTTCGACATCTCGAGTTGGCGGCGGAGCGTTTCGGCGTTGACGCGAATACCCATCGAACTCAGTTCGTGGCGGCGCTGGGTGACGTGGTTCCAGACCAGGATGTCGCCGTTCAATCCGTGCGTGTCGCGCAGAGTCTGCTTGCTGGTGTCGGTAACCCAGTCGTCGTAATCGGCGGCGCGATTCTCGTGAGGGAGACCGTCGAGCAGAGGCCAGCCGATGCCAATGATGAATACAGCCGGATACTTTTGCAGGATGACCGTTTCGCGGCGTTTGCGCGGAAGATCGGGATACATCGCGAGCAGTTCTTCGGCGTGAAGGAACGTGAGTTCCTCGGGGAGGTTGGGATAGGGCGGCCGGCGCAAGTCAGGGAACATGTCCTGAGCAAACCTCTCGGCGCCGACCAGGACCTTCCAGATTTTCCGCACGACGCTCTTGAGGAATTCCAGATTGCGCTGCTCGGCGGTGATGACGCGCTCCCAATCCCACTGGTCGACATAGGCGGAGTGGTCGTGGTCGAGGAAGTAGTCTTTGCGCACGGCGCGCATGTCGGTGCAAATGCCTTCTCCGGGGCGGCACTCGAACTGCTTGAGGGCCATCCTCTTCCATTTGGTAGCGGCCTGTACGACCTGGGCGTCAATGGGATGTTTGTCGCGGTCGTTGGAGATGTGGAACTGAATGGGAGTGCGGGAACCGTCGCGGTCGAGCATGTCGTTGACGCCGCTTTCCGCGTCAACGATTAGCGGGACCTCAACCATCATCAGGCTAAGTTCATTACATAGATTGTCTTCGATATAACGCTTCACTTGAAAAATTGCCTGCTGGGTTTCTTTCGGGGTCAACAGCGGGTTGTAGTCCCGGGGCAGGATCTTTTCCAGTTCGTCGTAATCGCCGATGCCAGGGCCGGCTAAGTCGGCTTTCTTGGTGGCTTGTGTGTCCGTCGGGGGCGCGCTGACATGTTCGGCAGTGTCCTTCTCAAAACTCTCGATTAAAGTGTGGGCGCGGTCGTCCGAAATAAAAAGGCTCATAATAATGGCTCCTTCGAAGGAGGAGTGGTCCGCTGACGTAGTGCTAATCGTTCCTATTGGATGGCCCAAGAGAAGAACGAACAGTGACCGCAATCACAGGCGAGCGTGCGGCGAGTAACAGTCTGTAGGTGGATCTCTTTTCGGTGGCCAGGGCATGACAGCACGGGTTCGTGTGTTAGATTGAAATCCTTCCGATGAAGCACGTTGCCAATTGGGCTTTGAACATTGCTGCGCAGCGAGGGACGAGCTACGCGGATGTGCGAATTGTGGCGCAGCGTAGTCGCGCACTCACGACAAAGAACGGCAAGGTGGGGAGCGCTTCCGACGCAGAGTCGGTGGGCATGAGTGTACGGGCGATAGCAGATGGGGCCTGGGGATTCGCTGCGTCTGCGGAACTGGGGCGTAGCGCTGTCGAGGCGACTGCTGCCAGGGCAGTGGACATCGCTCGCGCCTCAGCGCGAGTCAAGCAGAAGGATGTGCGTCTTGCCCCGGAAAAGCCTGCAGTTGCGGAGTGGAGCACGCCGTATAGAGTTGATCCGTTCACCGTCTCCGTCGAACAAAATATTGGGCTGCTGTTAAAGATTGACGCGGAGTTACGTTCGGTTGCTGGAATTACTTTGGCGGAGGCGAACCTGAACTTTAACCGCGAAGAGCAGTGGTTTGTGTCGTCGGAGGGCGCGGACATTCACCAGACCAAGCTTTCGACGGGCGCGGGATATGCCGCGTACGCGTTTGCCGGGAACGAGATTCAGAAGCGGTCGTATCCCAATTCTTATGGGGGACAGTGGCAAAACAAAGGATATGAATTGATCGAGGAATTGAAACTAGTGGAGAACGCGCGGCGCATCGCGGAAGAGGCGGTCGCGCTGCATCACGCCGATCAATGTCCGGAAGGAAAATTCGACATCATTCTCGACAGCTCCCAGCTCGGACTGCAGATCCATGAGTCGGTCGGACATCCGATTGAACTGGATCGCGTGCTGGGGATGGAGGCGAATTTTGCGGGGACGTCATTTCTGACCATCGATAAGCTCCGGAAGTTGCGCTATGGGAGTGAACTGGTGAATGTGGTCGCTGATGCGCGTCAGGAGCATGGTCCGGGGCTGGGAACTTTCGGCTTTGATGACGAAGGAGTGCCGGCGCAGTGCACGCCGATCATCACCGACGGGTTGTTCACGGGCTATCTCAGTTCGCGGGAGACGGCGCACACCATCGGCGAGAATCGGTCGGGGGGGACGCTGCGCGCCGAGGGATGGAACCGGCTGCCGATGATCCGGATGACGAACATCAGCCTGCTGCCGGGGAGGGAGCCTCTAAGCCTGGAGCAATTGATCGCGGCTACCGGCCACGGCATCCTTATGCAGACCAACCGCTCGTGGTCGATTGACGACAAGCGCTACAACTTTCAATTTGGTTGCGAGATTGGATGGGAGATCAAGAACGGCAAGCGGGTCCGCATGGTGAAGAATCCATCGTACTCGGGAATCACGACGGAGTTCTGGAATTCGCTGGATGCGATTTGCTCGCGTGATGAGTGGACGCTGTGGGGAACTCCGAACTGCGGGAAAGGGCAGCCGCAGCAGGTGATGGGGACGGGACACGGGGCGGCGCCGTCGCGGTTTCGGGGGATCAAGGTGGGGAGTGCGTTTAAGGGAAGTTAGTTCACCACGGAGACACTGAGTCACGGAGAACTGCAAGAATAAGTCTGATGCTGACCCAGAACCAAGCCGGCGACATTTTTAATCGAATCAAGAAACTCTCGACCGCGGATGAGGTCGAGGTGCTCGTCTCGGGCGGGCAGTTTGCGCTTACTCGCTTCGCCAATAACACGATTCATCAGAACGTAGCCGAGGAGAATCATGTGGTCTCGGTGCGCACCGTGTTTGGCGGAAAGACGGCGCGAGCTTTTACCAACAAGTTTGACGAGGAGAGTTTGCGGCAAGTCGTGCGGGCCTCGGAGAGTCTGGCGAAGGTGCAGCATCCTGATCCTGATCTTTTGCCGATGCCCGATGCACGGGATGCGGCTGGCAGTTCCGGCGCGGGCCGGACGGGCGAGTCGCCCGTCCCCACACGAACTGTTCCGTCTCGGCACTTTGAACGAACCGCGGAGATCACTTCCGAGTTGCGGGCTGAGGGCGTCAAGAAAATTGTGGGCGTGGCAGAGAGGCATGGCCTCACGACCGCCGGAGTTTTCTCCAGCGGGGAATCTTTCGAAGGCGTATTCAATTCTCGCGGATTGAGCAACTGGCATGGGCAGACATCGGCTGAGGTTTCGATCACCATGTTAGGGGGCGATTCGTCCGGCTGGCAAAAGGCGAATTCGCCGGATGTGGCGAATCTGGATCCGCCGGCGCTGGCCGCGATCGCGGCGCAGAAAGCACTAGATTCGGCGCGTCCGCGCGAAATTCCGGCGGGGAAGTATACGGTGATCCTGGAACCCGCGGCTGTGCTCGACATCGTGGGGTTTATGTTTTGGGATTACTCAGGCATGGCGATTCTCGACCAGCGCTCGTTCCTCACCGGACGGATCGGTACAAAATTGTTCGGCGACAACATTTCGATCTGGGACGATATGGCGCATCCTCTGCAGACAGGCTCTCCGTTCGATGGAGAAGGGGTGCAACGGCAGAGAGTGGAGCTGATTGAAAACGGAATCGTGAACCGGGTCGTCTACGCTCGGGCGACGGCGGAAAGAATGAAGCGCTCGCAACACAAGGATAAGGTTGGTCCCATCGCTGCGACGGGCCACGGCTTCGCGTTGCCGAACGAAATGGGGGAGATGCCACTGAATATCGTATTCGCTGCTGTGCACAATCCGCAGACGGTCGAGCAGATGATTGCTTCGACGGAACGTGGGGTGCTGGTGACGCGTCTTTGGTACATCCGCGAAGTGGAGCCCTTCGAAAAAATGCTTACTGGAATGACGCGCGACGGTACGTTCTATGTGGAGAACGGGCAGGTGCAGAGCGGTGTCCGCAATTTCCGCTTCAATGAGAGTCTGATTCACATGCTGTCGAATGTGGAAGCCATGAGCGTGCCCGTCCGGTCGAGCGGAGAAGAGTCGTTTGACATGGTGGTTCCGGCAATGAAGGTGAAGGAGTTCAACTTTACGGAAGTGACGAAGTTTTAAGAGAGCATTCAGCACTGGGCATTCAGCACTGAGCGATGCCGATTTCTCCCCGGCGCCTCTGTCCGGCAGTCACCGGGAATTGATCCGGTTTTCACCGGAAATTGACGGGTTCGGACACGGTGTCTCAGGCTCGAATCCATTCTTCTCAATCCCCCTAATTCCTTCAAAGAAAAGCAGTTAGCCCCATTTGTTCCATGACTTCGGTAACTTTGTTTGCCGGAATTGCGGGTGTACGCTGCCTGTGAGTTGGATGAAAGTCCGGAAGCGGAAACGACGCTGCCGGAAGGAAGGTTCTTCTCAGCGTGGCAGCCGAAGGCACAGCACCGATGACCGAGAAACCGGCGAGCACGGGGCACTACGAAGATATGCAGAGTGCGCCGCGCTTTCCGCTGCATCTTGCCGCGTCGGTAAAAACGCAGGGCAGCGCGTATTCGGCAGAGACGGAGAACATCTCTGCCAACGGTGTGCTATTTGCGATGGACAACGACGTCGCGGTGGGATCGATGGTGGACTTCACGATTCTGTTGCCGGCCGAGGTCGTGGGCGTGCGGCGGAATGTGCAGATCGACTGCCGGGGCCGGGTGGTGCGCAGCTTCGAGGATCGAGGCCGGCGCGCCGTGGGCGTAGTGATTGACGAGTACCATTTCGAACGAGCGTAGGCACAGAGAACTGAATGGCGACCATTCCGGTGAGCGTGGAAGAAAAACTCGGAGCAGGCGAAGACGGCGGCAATGGTCAGTTCGTCCGAGTGATCGTGGCCGATACGCAGGCCATCTTCCGCGCCGGCTTGCGCAAGGTCTTCGCGCTCGAAGATGACATTCGCGTAGTTGGGCAGGCGGAGACGCTGGTGCAAACGCAATCCGCGGTAGCGAAATTTTCCGCGGACGTGCTGATTTTCGAGGCTGCCCTTACGCCGAATCCAGTGGAAGCAGTGGCCAATCTGCTTCGCCAGAATCCCCCGTTGCGTGTCGTGGTGGTGACTCCTGGGGCCGATGAAGATTTGACCTTGGAATTATTCCGCCGGGGCGCACATGGCATTGTTTCCCGTGAAGTGGAGCCTGAGTTGTTGGTGCAGTGCCTGCGCAAGGTGGTAGCTGGCGAGACCTGGCTTGACAGTCAGGGCGTGCGCTGGGTGATGGAAGCTTATCGCAACCAGAATAACCGGCCGACGGGATCGCGCCCGAAGGTGCAATTGACACCCAAGGAAATGCTGATCGTTTCGTGCGTGACCCAGGGCATGAAGAACAAAGAGATTGCGTTGCGTGTGGGCACCACGGAACAGGTTGTGAAGAATTATTTGCGCAAGGTGTACGACAAACTTGGAGTGGCGGACCGTTTGGAACTGGCGCTCTATTGTCTGAATCATCATGTGGTCGACAATACAAAGGTGCCCCCGCTGCCGGTGTCGGCTGCCAACGGCAATGCCGCGAAAGCCGCGTCGGCTGGTGCGTCGGCCTCTGGCGCCCCTTCCACGACTGCTTTAGTATCTGCAGTGAGTGCAGATTCTCCGGAAAAACTCTCCTAGCCTCCACCTCTCTTCCCCAAGCGTGATCGAGAGCAGAACGGTCAGATTCGACTAAGGCAGCACGACGCGCAGTTTCCAACTCGTAGAGCTTATCCTTTCAAGTTGCGGTTTCCACGACTTCACCCATAGAATTGAAAAGAACATAAAGAGCCGCGCGATCGCCAGGATTCGCGGCGGAGTGGGAAACTTCTGTAAGAGTCGTTCCTCCAACCGATTCTCGCCGGAGAGATGGCCGAGTGGCTGAAGGCGCACGCTTGGAAAGCGTGTTTACTCGAAAGGGTAACGTGGGTTCGAATCCCACTCTCTCCGCCATATTTTCAACGACTTGAGTGCGGTTCCGTGCTGTCTCCCGTGCCGTTAACTACCAAGCGTGCTACTTTTCCCGATGCGGTAGACATCTCATCCGTCACCACGGTGCCGTAAACATTCATTGTGGTGCGGATGTCGGCATGACGCATCAGCTTTTGCTGTACGGCTATCGTGGTGCCCACAGCATCAAGCCAACTGCGGTAGCTGTGACGTAGCGTGTGTGTCCCAAACGTCTCAAGCCCCGCAGCTATCGCCGCGTCCTGAAACATCTTCCACGTCCGGGGGTAGGACCACGGCAACCGACCAAGCTGTGACGGTGAAGCAAAAACCCAATCATCAGCACCGCCGAATTGCGTTGACGTTTTCCAGGTCTTCAGTACCGCTTCCGTCCTCGTCGCATCGCCAGGTGGAAGTACTTATTGCGCCATTCCGGAATGCTGCGCGCTGTAACTTGGGCCGCTTCCACCAGCAAGAAGCGCAACATCGAACTCCCTTGCTTCGTAATATGGCCCAGTCGTCGCCGATTTCCGCTTGAGTCCTCCAAGGGCACTAACCCCAAATACGCCGCGATCTGCTTCCCGCACTGAAATCGCTCCGCCCTTCCGATGATTAATACGAAGGCTAAGGCCGTCAGTGCACCCACTCCAGGATGCGTCCGCAAGCGCCGTGCCTCCGGACATTTCTCTACTTCCTGCTCGATTACTTGCGTCAGATCGGTAATGGTCGGGTTCAGCCGATCCAGCAGCTGCAGCAGATCTTCCCGTCGCCGGCTCGCCCAGGGGGCTAAGCGAAACGACTCCAGTTGCTCTCGTCCATGCTGTCGCCACAACCTCTTTTTGCAGCGTAGCCCCTCGTTCAGTGCCACCGCTTGCAGTTGATTCATGATCCGAGTCCGCATCTGCACCATGCGATGCCGATGCCACAACCGTTGCCGCAGATCCCGATTCTCCCCACTCGGTACCCAGATCTTGGGAAAACGATTCTCCATCAGCAACTGCAGAATATGCTGCGCATCCTGCCGATCCGTCTTCTGCTTGCGTTCGCGCTTCCTGGCGATCTCGGTGGCGTCCCCGATCCACAACTCGCAGTTCAGTTCCGCCAGGAGTCGCTCAAACCAGCGTGCATGCCCACTGGCTTCCATTCCCACTCGTACCTTCTTCCCCTGGGCAGCGAGGTCACGATAAAACTCTTCTGCTCCCTCACTGTGCTCCAATCGCTGCTCTCCGTAATCTCCCGTCTCGGTATCCACAAACGCTATTTGCTGGAAGGCCGGGTGATAATCGCATCCTTGTATCTTGTTTGCATCTGCCCGATTCGGTCTCTCTGTGTTAATGGGGGATTGGATCGGGATTCGGCGGGAGGCCGTTCACATCCTTAGGCGCAGTGAGTTGGCAGCCTGGATTATAGATAGGCCCCCCGCCCTCCTTTCCCAATGCCGTGGAGAATCTTAGGCCGCGAGAGCCTGCATACAAGGACGGCGAGAGAGGTGTACAGGGTCGGGGAGCCGAAGCTCAGTCTAATCCAGATTTGCGAGGTTCAACATGCCTGAAAAAACGGAAGTCGACACGTTTGCTGGAATCGATGTAAGCGCACGCGAGTTAAGTGTCGCCCTACGCCGGGGGAAAGGCGAGGACAAGCCCGCCATGGCTAAGTTCTCGAACCATCCTTCCGGACATAAGGCCCTGATCGCCCACTTGCTTCGGGGCGGCCGGCGAGTGCGGGTCTGCGTGGAGGCCAGCGGGAATTACAGCCTGGATCTGGCGTTGACCTTGCAAGCACACCGCCAAGTGGAAATCAGTGTCATCAATCCGCGGCGGGCACGACGCTTCGCGGAATCGCTCGGTCAACGCAGCAAAACCGATCCGGTCGATGCCCGTGTGCTCTGCGAGTATGCCGCTCGCATGCCTTGGGTTGCTTGGCAACCGCCCAGCTCAGTCGCCCTACATTTGCGGGCTGTGACGCGTGCCATTGCCGACTTGGGAATTATCCATACTCAGCAGAACAATCGTGCGCACGCCTCGGCCGCGAGCCAAGCCTTGCCGGTCTTGGTGGTCAAGGAGATGCAGCGTCATCAGAAATATCTTGAGCAGCGCATGACTCGGTTGCGGCGGGAAGCTCTGCGGCTCATCGCCGGCGATTCCGAACTGGACCGTCGCTTCCGTCTAATGCTGACCACGACTGGCATCGCTGAGACCAGTGCTCTGCAGATCCTGGGCGAATTGGCCGTGCTGCCCGACATGCTGGACGCGCGCCAGTGGGTGGCCTTCAGCGGACTGGATCCGCGGCTTTTCAAGTCGGGAAAATCGGTCGAGAAGCGGCCGCGGATTAGTCGCGGTGGCAGCCGTCACCTGCGTCGTGCTCTCTACATGCCGGCGCTGGTCGCCCTGCGCCGTGATCCCTATCTACGAGGCTTTTATCAAAACTTATTAGCTCGCGGTAAAGCTCGGATGCAAGCTGTCGTGGCGATCATGCGGAAACTTCTCCATGCCCTGTTTGCCATGTTCCGTACCAATCAATCGTACGACGGATCGAAGCTGTGTTGCGCAGTCGACATGGCTGGCAATGCCATTGCTGCTTGTGCTTGACTGACTCCAAAAAAGAGAGAGGTTCTCCTGCACCGCTCCAGAGAGAAAACAATTGAATTTCAAGAGAGAATCTATAATCCTCATGTTCGGCTCCTTTCTCCCCGAGCCTTCATGGTTGGTTTGGCACCACCAAGCTTACTCGGGTCTGGGAGCCGGCATTGTTATGGAATCAATTACGCTCATTGAGAATTGGGCCGGAGTCAATGATTGAAATCGTAATGTTTCAAATCGTTGGCCGATTGGTCGAGCCAGTTCTCTCGAAGAAGATCGGAGTAGGAACGAGGTAGCCTCGGATCACGCCTGCCAGATGCTCCGCTGAGCATCGAGGGATGAATACATCGTGGGCTGGTGGTGCACCTCGGAAGCGTGCCGATTGATAGCGGTAGCGGCCTGGGTGCGGAGGTTGCCGTCCCGGGCGCCGAAATCGAGTGTACTGACGCTGTATTCGCAGCGGATACACTTGAACTGTATTCCCACTCCGATCCGATTGGTGGTGTAGTGTCTCACGGTTTAATTGTAGTCCTCTGCTCAGAAGGAAGGACGCACCACGGTGGGCTGTCGAAGGTAATCTGCGGAGCCGCTCTGCGAACACGACCGATCACTCTCCGTGACGTTCGCGTCGGCGGTCACTTCCGACAATATAATTTGCCCGCCGTCCGAAATCGAAAGATGCGCGGATGCATGACCCGTCGATTTGTTTTACACGCCGATCAAAGCGAGAGGGTTCCGAGACATGATTTACCCAATCAGCCCATAGCGCTCACAACCCCTCAATGAGCGTTATGGCGATGTTTCAACAGTTAAGCCGAGGCCGATCTTTCTCGTACATTGAGCAGCCAGACTAATGCCGCTCCGGTAACAGCGCCCAGCACGACGCCCCCAAGCCCCAATGAGCCAATATTACGCACGGACTCCAGCGTGGTCCGGGGATGTCTGGGGACTGCTACGAACTGCACCAGAAGCGCAGGACACATCCACGCCACGGCAGAAACCACGACCCACCGATCAGCCTTTGCTGAATGTGAGCGCAGGCTGCTTATCTGCATCAATCCCGAGAGCAATCCTCCGGCAGCGGCGAGAACTGGCAGGACGAGCGAACTCAGATCCCGCATCCGAACCAGATCCGCGAACAGGAACGGAGTAGTGATCCCAATCGTCGACGCCCACATCCAACCGCTCGTCGCATCAAACCACTTCCGGGCAATCAACCATTGGGCGAACCCAACGCTCCACCCCATTCCTGCACCGAGATAGACTGCGTTGCCAAAGTGAGTTGACTCCAGCAAGGCCGCTAGCAAGAGAACAACGACGACGCCGAGGAGCCATCCAGCGGAGTTGGCCACGATCCATCTGGTGAGGAATCGCTTTTCTGTTGGGTCAGATCCCATGCGCAGGAGTGTACTGCCGGAGTGAGCTTGCGCCAAGTGCTTCCGTCACTGCTGAGCGTTACAATCCGAGACTGCTGAAAATCTGCCGAGCGACAAACATCGGGATCTATTGTCAAAGGCGATTTAGCGCCAGTCTGCGCCGATCCACGGCAAAATCGTATTCATATTGACAAAAGTTCTCCCTGAGCACATGCTGGCCCGCAGCTTTGGGGAGCCTCCTTCCGGCGCATGGTGCGATTCTTGAGAAGGGAATCCCGCATAAAACGTTTTGAGAGGGTTGCTAACCTCGAAAGGGACGACAATGAGGCTGTTCAGCTTCCGTGCCTGTGTTCTGAGTTCCACTACACTGGTTCTTCTATCGTTTTCCCGACCTGCAGCGGCGGCAAACTCTTATTGCCCTGGCTGTGAGGCCGCCATTGTGGGAGTAGGAGTTGGCGTTGGAGTAGGGGTTGGCGTCGCCATTTACTTCATACACCGCGGCCACACCTCGCTAACGGGATGTGTCCAACAGACCGACAATGGACTCAGTTTGACTGCGAAGGATGGCAACATCTATTCATTGGTGAATGCGCCGAATGAAGTGAAGGCTCGTGAACGCTTGTCCCTGCGCGGCCATAAAATCAAATCACCTTCCGGGCGTACCTTTCGGGTGGACCACGTCTCCCGAGACTACGGTGCGTGCAGCCCGTGAGTCGCAACGCGAAACCAGCGCTTCAATGTAGCGAACGACTACTGCTAATGACGTTTGCGGCTTAAGCTCGCGTAACCAGGCGATAGCGCTCATTGACCCTGTAATCGGGGTTTTGAGTGTAATCGGGATATTTCAACAACTATCCGAATTAAGTGTTCACAATTGAACATTTTTCTTCTTCGGATTGCAGGATCATCAACAAGCAAGACAGTTCGCGATTCGTCGAAGACAAGGAAGACCGACAATGC
>CABEDM010000010.1_pt1 | contig 12440 bp, 13 predicted proteins | sample 3423041 | NCBI WGS metagenome assembly CABEDM01 (sample SAMEA5534329, study PRJEB31848) | metagenome | biome: tundra; feature: field; material: soil | place: USA | collected 2013-05 | depth 0.15 m | reverse complement strand
GCTCCCTATGGGCAGCGCACGATTAGGGTGGGGCATGGGAATTCTCATTGTCGTCGTCAACGACCAGAATCCTCATGCCGCCTCTGCTGCGGCTTGGCTGTCGGGAGATTGGACTGTCGCATCAGCCGCCTCCCCGAAAGCGTCTACACGACTTCAAGGGCGAACGCGAGTAGGTCCTCGACGCAGCGACGTTGACTGAGCCAGAGCGCGTCCAATTCCGTGACGACTGTGAACTGGAAGTCCGTGCACGCGTCTGGAGCCGCGACAACTAGTTCAGGATGTACAGGCGGATCAACCACCCAGAAATGATGCTCAAACTCATGGGTTATAGGGGAATAACCAATGAATAAGCTAGGCACGCGGCAACCTCAGCGCTCTTTGTGACAGCGCTGCTATGGATCCAGCGCTGGTATCGACTATGCTGTGCCTGGCACTGGGCGAACACCGATGCCGAAAAAGACCTTTTTTGCGGGCTCTGCGGGCTCTAAGGGTGAACTGATCCACACTGGGGCAAGACCCGTGTGGAAGGCAGTGGTTCCCGAGCTTGGTGGAACGCGATTGCTGAATAGCGATTAGAAAAGGTTGTTGTGCAAAACCGGCGCGCCAATCACTCGTTTTCCACCGAAAAGCGGCGTGCACAGCACAAAAGGCGTTGACTCCACAACACGTAGAAAGGTACGATTCGACAAACGAGGCACCCAGCGGTTTAATAGCGGGTATGGGAATGGGTGGTCACTCTCGGCGGGATCCAGGTTTGCTTCCGCCAGCCTTTCGGATTAGCATCATTAACGGTGGTTCCCGAAGGACGGTAATGTTTGCCATGATGAGGCCTTCATACTTGAAGATCCTAAGCTGCCTGATGGTCATGATTCTTCCGGCTGCCTTGTTTGCAGCGGATCAACCGGCTGCCATGCTCTACAGCCATGGAACCGCACTGCTCAATGGCAACAGCATCGCAAGGTCGTCGGCCCTCTTTTCCGGCGACTTGGTGCAGACGAATGCGGACTCCGTTGCCAACATCAATGCTACCGGTTCAAGCGTTCTAGTTCTCAATGACTCCCTGATTCAGTATGAGGGCAGCGCGCTCAATTTGGAGCACGGGGGGGTAACTGTATCGACCTCGAAATTGCTGGCGACTCGCGCCGGCGCTGTCACGGTGGCACCGGCCGCTGGTGTTTGGACCGAATTTGAAGTCAGAGATGTGGATGGTAGGGTCCAGATCGTGGCGCGAAAGGGTGACCTGACGATCAGCGATGACACCGGGAGCACTACACTGGCACAAGGTGAGCAGACTACTCGAGACGATTCACAATCGCCGAGCGACAAAAAGAAAAAGAAGAAAAGAGGAGCAGCTGGAACCGTTCCTGGAGCCGTCCCTGGAGCGGGGGGGGCGATTTTCGATTCTCCTATCGCAATCGGAATCGGCGCCGGCATTGTTGCCGGTGGGACGATATGGGTGTTGACCCGTAGCGATGATCCGGTAAGTCCAGCCAAGCCCTAAATTAAGTCTCCAAGTGCGCGACGGGCTTGCGCCGGTCTTGTCCCATGGGCTCTGCAGCATTCTCCTGCGGACCCCGCAGAGTGTCTACCCGTTTCGTACACCTCCTGACACTATCCTGTGATGGAACAGGGCGTCGGGTGACTGATGAAGGGATTCTTCTAATGAAGCCTAGTCAGAATGCGATGTCCAAAGAGTTCCTCGCTGGAGAGATCGTGACCGAGCCCCAAACGGGACTTACCCAACCAGAAGAGGATTTGGATCAAGAATTGATGTGAAGCGAGGCGGTGGCGGATGGTGTGGGGGCCTCGAATTCCTGCTCCTCGCACGGCCACAAGTAGGGCATGGTCGTCGGGCCGAACACGTCGTGCAGGGTCTTGGGTAGCTAGAGAGGGAAATCAAACAGTCCCTCAGGGCGGCATCGACAGCGGGGGCCCCGTGGTCGGCGACCCTGAAAGCGAGAACTAGACAGTCGCGAGCGTCACCGAGGCATCCTCGAAGTTTACGACGGGTGCTAACGCGGCAGCAGTCATTTCAGACTCTGTGTGAGGCGTGGTATAGGGCAAGAACTCGAAGCGGCAAGTGCTTTTGAGATGGGCTTTCTCGCCACGGTTGCCGCTGTTTGGTCGTTTTGGGTACGCGAATGTCTGCCACTGCAAGAGCTTCTTGTCAGCAGCGTTGAGAAAAAAAACGTACCTGTGCTTGGTGCTACGCTCGATCATCTGGCCGTGTGCCTTGTCTGCGAACGGCGTCGAGGTTCCCGTATAAACCCAATTCGTGCTTTGATAAATGATTCCCAGATGTCCTTCTGGAGCATCCTCGGACGGCTTTGTATCAGCGTAAGAGACTAGAATCACGTTCCGATTCGTCTTCCGCAATTCTCGCAAACACCATCCGATAAATTGGCTTTCGGAGTTGCACGGGAGACCTTCGTCCAGCCACAGCCGATTCAATTCGTACACGTCGGCCGACCTCTCTTTGCCGCACACGCCCTCGCAAACCGTTCTCGAACACGGTCTACCGACTGTCAACACTCCCTTAAGCTTCTCATCAACGACGACTCCCCACGCCCACGTGATTGGACAAGGTCGATGAAGATAATGCCGCTCGATGACTGCCAGCCTTGCGAGCCGTTTGTCGATCTCTGCGAAGAATCCATGCTTAATCTTCAAAAGGCGTCCCCGAGATCGAGCCTCAACTTTGCCCAATCTTTCGCCGCCCACAGATGGCTTTGGTCTGCGGCCTTCTTCTTGAGGAGTTCGCAGCACCCAGCTTCGAGCATTCTCTTGGCGAGGATTTTGTAGCCGTCCATGCAGGCAATCGGTTCAGACCGATTCGCTCGCTTCTCATTGGCAGGTATCCACGACAAATGGGCTTCAGGCTTCTGCTTTTCAGGTCGTGCCGTTTTCGCTCCGGTGGAGGTTTCGTATTGGTTCATCCAGTAATAGGCTTTACCTTCTTTACATGGCGGGTTGAGTTGACTCAGAATCCGAGCCAACCCAGTCCCCTTAGTGAGAGGCCCTGTCCTTTGTTGTCCGAACTTGTCACGCCACTCGCAGCAAACCTTACCGAATTCCAGCCCGTACTTCTCGGTCGTTCGGTATTGTTGCCATGCTGCTTTGATTTCTGCAACGGCTTTTTCTTTCATCGTCATCGTTGACGGCGAGGCGTGTTTCGTGAGAACCCGGAGGACTCTTGCCTTGCGACGGAGTACGCGATGCTCAGAGGCGGTTGACCTTTGGGCAGGGACACGACGGGCGATTGGAATAGTAGCCATTTAAGTTCGATTGTGCCGGATTTAATGGCCGGGACGAAGGTTACGAGGGTCACGAACGCAGTGTTTCAGACTGCAAAGGTGTAGGGAGCAACCACCACCATGATGACGTGACCGGCGATTTTTGTACCAGGTGGAATGAGAGAGAATCCTCCACTTGGTACAAAAGATCGGTCAGGTCAACCCGTGGCCGTGAACTGGACTGGGCTGTCCTGGGCATCTGCAGTCAGGGGGCTGAGGTTTACCGACTGTAAGACACGCGGAGACGAGCCGCACGCCAAGGTAATCGCGATAGCGAGAACAGCAAGGAAGAAAACGGAAAGGCCGTACTTTCTCATTGCAGACCTCCTGCCGGTTAGAATTCCGGGCAAGAACTCGGGGATGCCTGCCGGATATTATCTCAAATATTCTTTGCGTAGCTGTAGCTGTCGTAACCAGTCGATAACGCAACTTTGCGCCTTTTGTTCGCCAGATAGGCGAAAGGAAAGCGCAAACTTGTGCTATGGCGATTTATCGTCAACTACGGACCCAATTTCGGGTCTGCCGACAAACCACCCAGAACACAACCCCTCCAGATTCCAGCGCAATGAGCGAATCTGCTTGAAAGCGTTATTCGGAAATCGACCTTCAGTTGTTTTCTTGACGAAGTGGTGGTCGAGTGTCTACCATCGTTGCCATTGGGGGGTAGACTGTCTTCCATGGCGAATCCAAAGCAGCAGCGCGCCGGTCTTCTTCAGGGCACGTTAGACATGCTCATCCTGCGGACACTTCTCTACGGGCCTTCTCATGGCCACCAGATCGGCAAGCACATTCAGCGGACTACGAATGACGTTCTGCAGATGCAGCACGGGTCACTCTATCCCGCCTTGCATCGTCTGGAAAAGCGGGGATGGGTTGTCTCCAAATGGGAAATGGCTCCGGATCGCAATAGAGAATTCAGGTATTACCGGCTTACGGATAAGGGCAGAAAACAACTTGTGGTCGAAGAATCGCAATGGAGGCAGATGGCGGAAGCTGTCGCGCGCATAATGTGGCCCGCGGCTGAGGAGAGCTGAGATGAGATGGTGGCAGATCAGGAAACGGGATCAGGACGTGGAGCGGGAACTCCAATCGGACCTTGATCTGGAAGAGGAAGAGCAACGGGAAGGTGGCGTGCCACCAGAAGAGGCGCGCTACGCCGCGCTCCGTGCTTTCGGCAATCGCACTCTAATCAGCGAGCAAACTCGCGCGGTCTGGAGTTGGAACGGATTGGAGAATTTTCTTCGCGACGTGAGGATCAGCATCCGCACTCTCTTCCGCTCGCCTGGGTTTTCAGTTCTTGCCGTCCTGGTAATGGCGTTGTGCATTGGCGCAGCAACGTCGCTGTTCACGGTGATGCGCTCAGTTTTGCTGAGGCCGCTTCCTTTCCGCGATCCGGATCGGCTTGTGATGATCTATGAGCATTTCCGAGACGCCGAGAACAATGCTCAGGGGTTCAACTACACCCCAGTTGCTCCTGCCGACTATCTCGACTGGCGGGCGCAGACCCACGGTTTTGAGGACATAGCAGCATGGTACTACTGGCCACCCAACCTGACGGGAGAGCACGGGGAATTGCCGGAAACGGTGCAGGCGCTCGGCGGGAGCTGGAACTTATTGCCTATGCTTGGAGTGGACGCGGCCATCGGGCGCACTTTTACGGAGAGCGAAGATCGTCCGGACGGCAACACCGCGATCCTTACATGGGGTCTCTTCCAGCGGAGGTTCGGCGGCGATTCGTCGATCGTCGGCAGGCAAATCCACCTCAACGGCAAGCCATACACTGTGGTCGGCGTGCTTCCCAAGTGGTTCACCTATCCGGATGCCGAGGTTCAGCTATGGGTTCCATATGCGCGGATCGGCTCGGAGGTCCTCACGCATCATGAATATCATTTCAGCCGCGTCGTGGCTCGATTGAGGCCCGATGTCAGCCTGGCCAGCGCCCTAAGCCAAGTTGAGGCGGTGCAGTACCAACTGCATATGCAGAATCTGCATGCGCCGGTAGCCGAAGACGTGGCTCCAAGAACCCTGATTGAAGATCTCGCACGGGACGTGAAAAAGCCGTTAATCATCCTGCTGTGCGCCGTCGGCTGCATGCTGCTGATTGGATGTCTCAACGTAGCGAACTTGATGGTGGCGCGGTCTGCTGCAAGACAGAAGGAGATCGCGATCTGCAGTGCTTTGGGAGCGAAGCGGATCACACTGATTCGCATCCAGCTCATCGAGAGCCTGCTCATCTCGATGGCAGGTGGCATCACTGGAGTGGCGTTATCGCTTGCGACGACGAATTGGCTCGTCAGCACATGGAAGGATCTCCCCACCGCGGTGAACGTTCACCCTGACGGAGTGGTGCTGGCGGTTGCGTGTGCGCTCGTCTTTGGAGCGGCGCTGCTGGCAGGTCTTGTGCCAGCAATCTCATCGACAAGCAAGAGCGCAATCGCGGCGCTGGAGATTTCCTCGCGCACTGCGCCCGGAAGCCAGGCGCGCAAGGCGTTGCGCAAGACGCTACTTACGGTAGAGATTGCGATGACGGTGGTCCTGTTAATCGCTGCTGGTCTTTTGCTGAAGAGCTTTTGGCGGCTGCGCACCACCGATGTGGGCTGTACGACGGACAACGTGCTCACGATGCGCTACAGTCTGCCCGGGAAGAAATACAATAGTCCCGCGAAAGTGAACGCATTCAACGAAACCCTGCTAGGGCGGGTCCGTGCCATGCCGGGAGTACGGGCCGCGGCGCTCGGGTCGACCGTGCCTGGAGCGGGATACGGGGGCGATGACCTCTTCACCATTCCCGAGCGTCCTCGGATCGCGCCGGGCGCACCGCAGCCCGAAGCGTTGTTTCGGACCGCCGATCCCGAATATTTCAGTGCGCTGCAGATCCCACTCTTAAGCGGACGCTTCTTTACCAGCGCCGATCGCAACGGCCGGCCGAAGACCGTGATCATCAGCGACCAGCTGATGCGGCAATACTTCCCCGGAGAAAATCCGCTTGGCAGGCATATTCACTCTATGCGCGGCGATGCCGATTACGAAATCGTCGGGGTCGTAGCCGACACGCGGTATCTGGTGGGTCAGCCGGATAAAGTTACTCTGTACTTCCCAGTTTTGAGCGGCGAGAACACTACGGGTATGGCCTTGGCGGTGCGGACCGCTGGCGACCCGCTGAGTATTTCAATTCCAGTCCAGAAGCTGGTCGCGGAGCTCGATCCGCAGCTTCCGGTCTCCCATGTGCTCACGATGCAGCAGATCATTGAACAATCATTGGGCAATGCCAGCCTGAGCGCCAGCTTAGTGCTCGGCTTCGCCGTGATGTCGCTGATACTGGCGTCCGTGGGATTGTACGGAGTCCTTTCTTATCTCACGATACAGCGCACGGCAGAGATCGGCGTTCGCATGGCTCTCGGTGCACAACGCGGCGAGGTTGTCCGCCTGATGCTGGGCGACGGCCTGCGTCCGGCGTTCTATGGGCTCGTGCTTGGCCTTGCCGCCAGTCTCGGAGCGGTGCGACTCATCCAGTCGATGCTCTACGGAACCAGGCCGCTCGATCCGGCGATCTTCGCAGCTGTGGCTGCGTCGCTGCTAATTGTGGCGGCCCTGGCCTGCCTCGTTCCGGCATTGAGGGCGTCGCGGATCGATCCGATTCAGGCATTGCGAAGTGAGTGAGGCAGCATTCGCGAACTCCGCACTCCTCAAATCTAGGGTGAAGCCAAGTGGCCGATCGACTCACCGAACCATCCAGGCAGACCCATTCCGGGATACCCCGCTTAGGATTCTGGGTGGATCACGGGCAAACCGGAAGTTAACTGTTGAAACCAGGCCATAGCACGTTTTGACCACTGGTCAGTGAGCGATATAGGGATGTTACGTCAATCACCCTGTGGACCACCTTTGGTGTACCCTCTCGGGTAGCATGAAGCTCGTGATGATAACCGTTGCTGCACTGGTGATAGCACAGTACGTGTGGACCCCGAAAACGGGCGAAGGGTGGGCGATTTACGGCGGGATAGTTCTGGCGATGCTCATCGTCTACTTTGCTCTGCGTGGGCGACGATTGAGCAACCTTCTCCGGCACGAGTCGATGATGAGTGTAATGGATTTTGCAACAGCGAGGCTCTGTGATCGGGCGCACTGACGAAGACGTCTGAGCTGATTACATTCCTAGTTGTCCAACCTTGGCCTCAACTTTCCCCGCCGAGAGTGATTGCAAGTAAAACCTACCTGCGAGGTCGCCCTATGAAAACTAACACGCTCGTGCTCTCGGGCCTCGTTTGCCTATTGCTCGCCCTTAACATTTCAGTAAGCGCTCAGGTTTCGTTTTTTCAGCCTCCGACGTACCCCGGTTGTTTGGCCTCGGGGGCCTTGTTTGTGGCCGATTTCAACGGAGACGGCAAGCCCGACCTGTTGTGCTCTTCTGGCGTCTTAGGCTTGGGAAACGGCGATGGCACCTTCAAGGTAGGTACACCAGTTCCAGGTGGGGCGCTTGCGGTGGCCGATTTCAATGGTGACGGCAAACCTGATCTGCTGGAAGGGGGAATTAATACGCTTTCTGTGTTGCTGGGAAACGGGGACGGAACCTTCCAGTCACCCATTAATACCGCAACTACTGGAACCTTGCCTTTTTGGCTTGCTGCCGCCGACCTCAATGGAGACGGCCGCGCAGACCTTGTCGGAATATCCAGCGGGGCATTGTACGTTTTTATCAGCAACGGCGATGGCACGTTTAAACCCGGCATTGCCTACAGTCTGGGAACCTCACAGCCCGGGGGGCTGTCCATCGCAGATTTCAATGGCGATGGCAAGAACGATGTCGTGGTCAATACTTACGGGCAAGAACTTGTCTTTCTGGGTAACGGCGATGGCACCCTTCAGGCGCCAAAGGCTTCTGCGGGCGTTCCCTACGGGTCATCCTCCGTTGTTGGAGACTTCAATGGAGACGGAAAACTCGACCTCGCTGTCGGAGGCATTTGCCCACCTTGCACCATGTACGTTCTGCGGGGGAATGGAGATGGTACGTTCCAGACTCCAACTGCTGCTTTTTCCGGCGGTGGTTGGTTCGCTGCCGCTGATGTCAACGGCGACGGCAAACTCGACTTGGTTTCTGCCGCTGGGCCCGTTGTGCAGATTTATCTGGGAAACGGCGATGGTACGTTTTCCGAACCCCGCAGCTACGTATCCAATTTTCCGGCGGGTGACGCTGATGGGAGAGTCGTGATTGCGGATTTTAACCTTGACGGAAAACTGGACATAGCTTCGTCAGGTGGCATCCTGCTGGGCAACGGGGATGGTACCTTCCAGGCAATCCCGCTGACGACGCTGAGCTTGCCACCAATTTCTGTAGCCGTTGGTGATTTTGAAAGGAATGGCAAACCGGATGTTGCGGTAGGATCCGCCGCACAAAGCGGAAGCCAGGCCTCTTACCTATATATTCTTCACAATAGCGGGAGCGGTACGCTGTCGCTGCTCCACACTTATTACTTGCCTGAGCCTGGCTTCCAAATTCTGGTCGGAGACTTGAACGGAGATGGCAATCTGGACTTGGTTGTGATTGGAACACCGCAGGGGGGCTACAGTGTGCTGCTGGGAAATGGCGATGGGAGTTTCCAATCCCCTGTCCTCTATTATCAAGACGTGTATTTTCAATTTGCGACCCTTATAGATGTCAACAATGACAAGACGCTTGATCTTGTAGAAGCAGCCACTGATCCGCGTGTAGGTGTCTCGCTGGGGAATGGGGACGGGACGTTTGCGCCTACCGTTACATACAACGCTATGTCGCTGTACAACCCAACGTTGATCACGGGAGACTTCAATGGCGACGGGAAAGTGGATATTGGCGTTCCGCATGCTGACTTATACCTCAGTCCCGATGGCACGGCAATGCTCTATGGCAACGGCGACGGTACGTTCCAGCCCGCCATTATCCCCGCCGATTTGAATAGCTTTACGGCCTCGGCGACGGCGGATTTCAGGAACATCGGCCGAGCGGACTTGTTTAGTGGGAACCAAGTGGCGTTGAACAATGGCGACGGCACATTCACCTTCCTGCCTATTCTGAATTACGGTGGATTGGCGGTGGCGGACATCAACGGGGATGGTAAGGTGGACCTTCTTATTCCCAACGCGCTGCCACCGGGGCAGTCGGGCTGCCAAACGGCAGTGACGTTGGGCAATGGCGACGGTACCTTTGGTTCCGTCATGAATGTCCCACCAAGCGGCTGCTACCCATTTAGTCCGATTAGTGGAACCCACTACCTATTTATTCCGCCCAATCCGATTGTGGACATGAACGGAGACGGGCGCCCCGACATAGTCTTCCTCTGGGGGCCCGGAGTCGGTGTACTGCTCAACACGACCCCGCCTGGATTCTCACTCTCAGCCACTGCCTTATCGCCCGGCACGGTTATCGTGGGGTCTTCGGCCACGTCGGAGGTGAGCGTCGCGCCGACATTCGGATTCACCGGCACCGTCACGCTTTCCTGTACTGGGCTGCCGAGCGGAGCCAGTTGCGCGTTTAATCCTGCCTCGATTGCCAAAAGCTCTGGAACGTCCGCTCTGACTATTATGACGAGTGCGAGCGTGGTGGCCGATACCTACGCCGTGCAGGTGCAGGGAACCTCGGGCTCGATTGTGAATAGCGTGCTTGGATCGCTCGTCGTTCAAGCGGCCCCGGATTTTTCGGTGGGAGCAGCTTCCGGCTCACCCACTTCCCAAACCATATCCGCCGGGCAAACGGCCAGCTTCAGCCTGGCCTTCGCGCCGACGGGATCATTCGCTGGCACAATAAACCTAAGCTGCGCGATCACTCCGGCCGTAACTCCTGCCCCGACGTGCAGCCTGTCGAGTGCATCAGTGCAGATCAGCGGCAGCGAAACGCAGACCGTGACGGTGAAGGTCGGGACGACTGCGCCCGTGACTGGGGTCGCTGCGCCTCACGTCAACTTCCCATCGGGACCAAAGCTGCTTCTCTGGACGTTCATGTTCCTGGGCTCGACAGGCCTATGGATGCGAAACCGCAAACGCCTGCGAGTACTCGCTGCGCCAATCGTCGTGCTGGCGTTTGCATTCTCGGTCGGATGCGGTGGAAGCAGTTCGTCGTCCGCGCACACTACTCCAGGAACACCGGCGGGGAGTTATATGTCGACGATTATGGCAAGTTCGGGTGGCCTGAACCACGGCATGACGCTCACAGTAGTCGTACAGTAACTGGTTGCGCATCACGGTGATAGAGGGGCCCATTGTGGCCCACGCTCCACACGTTCCAAGTGATCGGAATGGTCCCCACTAACCCCGGCTCTTTCGAGACCAAGCCCCATTGAACCAGCTTTTGGGTCCGCTAGTTGATGTAACCAGGCGATTACACTCAAAACCCCGGTCACAGGGTCAATGAGCGTAATGGCGATTTATCGTCAATCATGACCAGGGTTGCGCCCCATCAACACATCTGCTATGCATCGGTGTATGGCGCTATCACAAGAATCTATTAGGGAGATTGAGCGGATTCATTCCAATTGGATTCAGATTGAAGCCGCCGGAGAGAATAGGCGCTTGCTGGATTTGTGCGCGGATGAAATCGAGTTCTGGCCGCCGGACAGTCCACCTGCAGTTGGACGCAAGGCAGTTGTCGATCAAATAAGCAGTGGCAGTGAGCGAGTCGAGAGCATCGAGATTACCGACCGCCGTATTCGGGGATCGAACGACATCGCCTACCTGACCGCCTCGTACAAAACCAAGTTATCGCCAGCGCAAAACGGAATGACCAGAGAAATGCTCGGAAGCCATCTGTGGATATTGCAGAATCGTGCTGGCACCTGGCAAGTCACTCTGGTGGCTTGGTCCCGCTGGGATTGAAATTCTCGATACTCATCGCCCCAACCATTTTGAGTGCTATGGAGATTTTGCAACAGTTATCGTTAAGTGGCTCTTCCGGGGGACCTAGATGGTCATTGAAACCTGACGTTCCATCCCAGCCACTCCAAAACACTGCCTACATTGTTCTGAATCCTCGTTCTGGTTTCATCGTCCACGAGACGCGCTGGATCATCATCCCAACGTCCGATGCTGGCTTTAAACACCACTGCCCGACCTGCTCCTGAGTCAACGGTGATGGTCATTTCTCGACCGTCTTCTCTGTACGTCACTGCGTCTCGTCCCACGAAGACGGAGAACCCCTCGTCGCTCTCAATTCTTCCTCTGCCGCGTTCGTACCACTTTCGTTTTCGAAACATGGCTAGTGCGATTCGTTGCTTTCGGTAAACCTCTCTACCAGTAAGCTGACTGATGTAACCAGGCCATTACGCTCATTGAGAATTGGCCGACCGAGGGTCAATGAGTGCAATGGGGATTTATCAACAGGCTCCATGCGCCTTCGGCGCATCACGTTCCATGAAAATTGCTCGTAACCTTGACCCGTTTTAGGCTTGGGTGTTTAGTGAACTCATGGTCGAACCTGTCAGGGGCGTCCCGCGCAAGGCGAACCGTTGGATGAGGTACGTGGGGGTGGCGTTTCTCGCCCTAATCTTTCTGCTGGGTGCGCTATACGCTTATCTTTTCGTGCGCGTGGTGCCACCAATCTCTGGCAAGGTCGTGGATGCGATTACGGGCAAGCCGGTGCCAGCGGTGAATATCTGTCTGCAAGTTGATAGCGGTGGTATGGGACACTCCGAAACCATTCGAACAGAAGTAGTGAGGGCCGACGATACCGGCAGGTTCTCCTTCGGTCGCTCTTTTCACGATTTACACTTGCTGCAAGAGTGGCAGGGGTTCTCTATCAGGTTGACTGATCAACGAAATGATTTTGCCGCGCCCTGCGGTCCAAACTTAGGACCCGGCTTAAACGAGACACACCCTGATCAGCGTGTCAGCATGAATGGATATTTTCCGGTGGCGCTTGTGGACCACACCAGCGCCACGAAGAGCAATCGCGGGTGGAGTTCTACCAGACGACCAATTGGATCAATGTCGAACATGAACATTCCGCTTATTCCGGTACTATCCAAGTCGGATGCGTGCCAGCAAGTTCGTGATCCTCAATTGGCCGACGACTGCCGACAGCTGATCACTGAGGCTTCGGCGAGTTTGAAATAAGAACAATGGTTGACGCTATCAGGCCATTACACGTTTTGACCGCTGGTCATTGAGCGCTATAGCGAT
>CABEDM010000547.1_pt1 | contig 12774 bp, 12 predicted proteins | sample 3423041 | NCBI WGS metagenome assembly CABEDM01 (sample SAMEA5534329, study PRJEB31848) | metagenome | biome: tundra; feature: field; material: soil | place: USA | collected 2013-05 | depth 0.15 m | reverse complement strand
TAAATAAACTAAGTCCAATTCGAAGCGATCCCATGAAAACAGTAAACATTCACAAGGCGAAAACTCAACTCTCGAAACTCGTAGAGGAGGCTTCCAAAGGTGAGTCGTTCATTATTGCCAAGGCCGGCAAACCAGTCGTTAAGGTCACCGCCCTTAGCGCTCCAACCGGTGCTCAAGTACGGCGGCTCGGTTTCATGGCGGGGCAGATCTCTGTGCCGGACGACTTTGACCGAATGGGCAAGGAGGAGATCGAGCGAATTTTCGGCGGTGGAGCATGAAACTGCTGCTGGATACACATCTTCTCCTCTGGGCTGCCGGTGAACCCCGGCGGCTCTCAAAACAAACTCGAACCTTGATCGACAATCCTGACAACGAGCTGCTCTTCAGTGCAGCTAGTTTATGGGAAGTGGCGAGTAAGCGAGGGTTGGGCCGGGGGGATTTTAAGGTGGATACGCGGCTGCTGCGCCGCGGCCTATTGGACAACGGGTACAGCGAGTTGCCAATCATCAGCGACCACGTCGTTGAAACCGAGAGTTTGCCACCGATTCATAAGGATCCTTTCGACAGGGTCTTAGTGGCACAGGCGACTGTCGAGGGTATTACGCTGTTGACAACCGATTCCTTAGTGTCGCAGTACCCGGGTCCCATCAGGAGAGTGTAGGAATCTACGCTACTCCGTTTGCAGGGGAGAGGAAAACCGAACATTTGGTCTTGCGTACAGGATGCGCGCCAAACTGTGGCGATCTGCTCGTGCGCCACATGGGGAGTAAGCGTTTAGATCTCGCATGTTAAGTAAACTCCGCGCTTGGTGGTCGCGCTGGCCTCTGCCTTCGCTCTCTTGCCCGTTATTACGACCGTTTGCCCAGATGCGGATATCGCAGTCATTCGCCCGATTCTGGGCACGCGTTAAGTGATTACAAAAGTGATTGCAGACGTCTATAGTTTCAGCGCTCGCACAAGTCTGCTGCTAGGTAGAGTCTCTCGGCGCTCGGAATCACGGTAGTTTTGTAAGCAAGGCCGACCGAGGATTCTACTTTCGCCTAGCAAAGTCGCGGCCAGTATAAAAGCTGCTAGGACATCTGCGCAGGGGTTGCGGGAATAAGTCCCTAAGCAGGTCAACATACTCGTGATTCCGACGAGTGCCGCCATCGCTGAGTCGGTGGGGCTGGCGCATGAATTTTCCAATCGTGTGCTTCGGAAGGTCGGGCGTGAATTCCCAAGGTTGGGATGTCCGCCAGCGGCCACATGTCCAGATGCTATTCCGCCGGGTCGTAGTTCAAATTTTGCCCGAGCCATCGCTCGACTTCTGCCACGCTCATCCCCTTGCGTTCGTGATAGTCGGCGACCTGATCGCGGTCGATCTTGCCGAGGCTGAAATATCGCGATTCTGGATGGGCGAAGTAGATTCCACTCACGCTTGATCCGGGCCACATCGCAAATGACTCAGTGATCAGCATTCCAGTGTTCGCCTGCACATCGAGCAAACGCCAAAGCGCGCCCTTCTCCGTGTGATCCGGGCACGCCGGGTAACCTGCGGCTGGCCTGATCCCACGGTACTTCTCTTGGATGAGATCTGCGTTGCTCAGGCCTTCTTCACAACCGTAACCCCATTCATCCCGCACTCGCTTGTGCAGGCATTCGGCGAAAGCTTCAGCCAGGCGATCTGCGATGGCCTCCGCCATGATCGCGTTGTAGTCGTCGTGCTTGGCCCTGAACCCGTCGCACAGTTCCTTCAAACCGATCCCGCTGGTTACCGCGAACGCACCGATATGATCGGGCAATCCCGTTTCCTTCGGCGCGATGAAGTCGGCGAGCGATCGGCACGGCTCATTGCCTTCCTTGTTTGATTGCTGGCGGAGGAAGTGGAATCGTTCGAGCACCTTTTCGCGTGTGTCGTCCGTGTACAATTCGACATCGTCGCCCACGGCGCTAGCGGGAAAGAAGCCGTATACACCCCGCGCCATGATCAACTTCTTCTCAATAATGACATCTAGAAGAGCATTGGCTTCGGTGAAGATCTGACGTGCTTGCACACCTTGTCCCTCGTGCTCAAGAATGCGGGGATAAACACCTTTCAGCCCCCAAGTGTGGAAGAACGGCGTCCAGTCGATGAAGGCGCGCAGCGTCGCCAGCGGAAAGTTGTCCAGGACGCGCACACCGGTAAACGCGGTTGTAGGCAGGTCTTCGGCACGCCATTCGATAGGAGTCCGTCTTTTTCGTGCCGTCTCAAGGGAGACGACCGTCGAGCGCGGCGCGGAGTGGGCCTTGCGGAGTGCCTCGTAGTCGGCGCGATGCTGCGCCACAAACGCTGACTTGCGCTCGTCGCTCAGAAGACTTGTCGTCACGGGCACCGCCCGGCTGGCATCCAGCACGTGCACCACTGGCTCGCTGTAATGCGGCGCAATCTTGACGGCGGTGTGCGCACGGCTCGTGGTTGCCCCACCGATCAGCAGGGGCAACTTGAAGCCCTGACGCTCCATCTCGCGGGCCACGTGTACCATTTCGTCCAGCGACGGAGTGATCAGGCCGCTGAGTCCGATCATGTCCGCCTTTTCCGCCTTGGCGCGTTCGAGGATTTTTTCGCAGGGGACCATCACCCCCATGTCGATCACCTCGTAGTTATTGCAGGCGAGGACGACGCCGACGATATTCTTGCCAATGTCGTGAACGTCACCTTTGACCGTCGCCAGTACGATTTTTCCCTGTGCCTTGACCACCTGCCCAATCGCGGCCATCGCTACTTTCTCGGCTTCCATGTATGGCGTCAGGTGCGCCACGGCCTTCTTCATCACGCGGGCAGACTTGACCACTTGGGGCAGGAACATCTTGCCGGCTCCGAACAGATCACCCACCACACTCATGCCAGCCATCAGCGGGCCTTCGATAACCAACAGAGGGCGGCCCAGCTTGACGCGAGCTTCCTCGGCATCGACTTCGATGTACGCGTCGATCCCCTTGACCAGTGCGTGAGAAAGACGCTCCTCGACCGTGCCCTTGCGCCATTCTTCGGCCTTTTTTTCACTCGCTACCGCGCCCGTCCCCTTGAGGGATTCGCCGTGCTCCACCAAGCGCTCGGTCGCGTCGGGACGGCGGTTTAGTAGCACGTCCTCGACTAGCATCTTCAGCTCAGGCGCAATCTCCTCGTACACCTCGAGCATCCCGGCATTCACGATGCCCATGTCCATGCCCGCCGTGATGGCGTGATAAAGAAAGGCGGAGTGCATGGCCTCGCGCACCTTGTTGTTGCCTCGAAAGCTGAACGAGATGTTTGATACGCCACCGCTGACCTTCGCGTGCGGCAGGTTTGCCTTGATCCAGCGCGTGGCGTTGATGAAGTCAACCGCGTAGTTGTTGTGTTCCTCCATACCGGTGGCAACGGTAAGGATGTTGGGGTCGAAGATGATGTCTTCGGGCGGGAAACCGACCTCGTCGACCAGGATCCGGTAGGCGCGTTCGCAGACGCGGATCTTGTCCTCGTAAGTCGCGGCCTGGCCCTGTTCGTCGAAGGCCATCACCACGACCGCCGCACCATATTTCAGAACAGTAGCGGCGTTTTTTCTAAACTTGTCTTCGCCTTCTTTCAGCGAGATCGAGTTCACGATCCCCTTGCCCTGAAGGCACTTGAGCCCTGCTTCGATGACCTCCCATTTCGAGGAGTCGACCATAAAGGGCACCTTGGCGACTTCGGGTTCGCTAGCCAGCAACTGCAGGTAGCGTGTCATTGCGGTCACTCCGTCGATCATGCCCTCGTCCATGCAGATGTCGAGAACATTCGCCCCATTCTCGACTTGCTGACGGGCCACGCTTACCGCTTCTTCATATTTGCCTTGCTTGATCAGCTTGGCGAACTTGGGCGAACCGGCCACATTGGTCCGCTCACCGATCATGATGTAGACGCCGGACTGTTGGGTAAACGGCTGCGATCCCGAGAGACGAAGTGGTTTCGTCTTCGTCGGGTCGGCTGCGCCCGCGCTATCGGACACGCTCACGCTCGACTCTCAATCTGGTGGGCAAAGGATTCCTCAGTGGGCTGCGTCCCCCACTTTCGCGGAGGCTGGTCTTCGAGCGCTTTGGCGATAGCCGCGATGTGCTCGGGTGTGTTGCCGCAGCACCCGCCGGCAATATTGATCAGCCCCGACCGTGCGAAGTTGCCCAGATAGCGGGCCATGTCCTGCGGCCCCAGATCGAACCCGGTTTCCGACAGGGGATTCGGCAAACCGGCATTCGGGTAGCACGAGATCGCCACGTCCGCCTTGTCCGAGAGTTCCTCCAGGAACGGATACATTAGATCGGGCCCGAGAGAGCAGTTGAGACCCACCGACAGCGGTTTCATGTGCTGCACTGCATTCCAGAACGCCTCAGTGGTCTGCGCGGAGATCAGCGTCTCGCCGCCGCGGCCTACTGCCGCTGAAATCATAACCGGCACCTTCTTGCCGTCTTGATCGAATACCTCACGGATGGCGACAAGTGCTGCCTTAGCATTCAGCGAATCAAAAATTGTCTCGACCAACAGCAGGTCTGCGCCCCCAGCAATGAGGGCACGCACTTGCTGAATGTAGGCTGTCTTAACCTGATCGAAGGTGACAACGCGGAAGCCGGGATCGTCGGCATCGGGCGAGTTCGAAAGAGATACAGTCAGCGGCCCAATCGCCCCCGCCACGAACCGTTGACGCGAGGTTGCAGTGCCAACACGATCGGCCCATTCACGGCACTGCCGCGCCGATTGCTCGTTGATATCCCAAGCCAAGTCGCCAAGGAACGGATCGTCGATGATCTTTTGGTAGAACGCGGGATCCTTCCGGCCGCCGTGCTCCCGCGGATCGGCGACAAAGAATTCGCTCTGCGTTATGCTGGTTGCGCCGAAGGTGTTTGTCTCGATGATGTCTGCCCCTGCCTCCAAAAACCGGCGATGGATGTCACCGATCATCTCCGGCTTAGTCAGCGAGAAGAGGTCACCGTTGTTCAGCAGGCTCTTCGTCGAATCCTTGAAACGCTCCCCGCGGATGTCCGCTTCCGTCATGCCATACGTGCGGATCGTCGTGCCCATCGCTCCGTCAATGATGGCAATGCGACTCTCTAGGATCTTTTCAAGAGGATGTTGATGCGCTCTCGTCATGTCTTCCTGTTAGCCTGGAGCTCGGCGATTCTGGCACCTTCCGCCTAAGCCAAAGGCGATTGGCCGAAACTGACTCTTTGAGTTCAGCTGGGCGCTTTCGTTTACTTTAGCTCCGCCAGATTTGAGCCCGTAGCACGCCTCTTTAATTATAGCGATTGGCAGGCGTCCCAACTCTGGCGCGTGAGCTCACTGACGCAATCGTGATACCGTTGAAGGTACCTTTGAGGCCGCAAGGGCGTGGCAGGAAAATACGGTGAAATCCGCGCGGTCTCCGCCGTAAAGAGCATTCGCCGTCTGGCGAACGCCACGGCTCTAAAGAGCGTCACGACAAGGCTTTCTGCGGGAGAATTGAAATATTGCAACCCACAGTTATTCCATCTCACACTTGCCGAATGCCATTCGTCGCGGCGGGCTCGGTCACAGGAATCGGGAGTCTGCCCTTTACGTCTATTACATCGGCAATTCGATCAGTTGCCGAATTTTCCCCGGAAGTCCCCTTTTGGCCTCAGCTGCCTCAACTCTCAGAACGGGAGAGTATCGTCGGCCAGGGTCTCGGTGTCGTGGAAGAGCTGATTGAGCCTCGCAACGAGGGCTACGGTTATCAGGTAAAAGAAGGCCGGCTCAATTCGGTGCTCGAAATCCTTCACCGGAGTAGCGGGGAGTTGACGCCGGCAAACGCGGCAGGCTTTGGCGCGTTCGAAGAAGCATTGTCAGCTGGTCTCTTCAGTTCCGCGGTCGCCGTCAAGGGGCAGATCGAGGGCCCCATCACGCTGTCGGCGTATCTGTTCCACAAGGGCCGGCCCTTCCTATCCGATCCAGCACTTTTTGCAGCCGTCGCATTTCATGTCTCGCAGATCATTGCCTGGCAAATTGATCGTCTGAAAACTGCGGGCCTGCCTGTGCTGCTGTTTGTTGATGAACCAGCCTTGTGCCTGGACGCACCTGTCGCGAACGCTGTCTCAGAGGAGCAGCGGCTCAACGCATTGGCGGCCACACTGGAGGACGCTCGAGTTCGCGGAGCCTATTCCGGACTGCATTGCTGCGCAGCGCGTCCCTTCGAGCGCATGTGCCGCGCTAAGCCGGATATCATTTCGTTCGACGCCCATGAGGGCCTTGACTTGTTTTTTGCCGACTGGCATGCGCTCGACTTCGTGAATCAGGGAGGAGCGGTTGCTTATGGAATAGTCCCCACACGGCCAGGTCTGAACGCTGTCGATTCAGCGACCATCTTTATTCGCTGGTTGAAAGCAGCATCCCGGGCTGGCGATCCGCAGAGATTTGCTCAGCGCGCGATGATAACGGCAACCTGCGGACTTGGACTACTCGATACCTCCGCTGTCGCAGAGTCATTCAGCGTCGCGCACAGCATAAGCAAACTGATCAGATCCTTAGCTGGTTCGCCAGAAGAATAACACTCAAGGATCGTCCTCTGGATAAACAGCGAGAGGATGACGGGCTGCCACATAATTGCGGTGCGCAGAGGCCAGACGCGCGAGTCTGATCGATCATCAATGTGTGGATAGATGTTTTCCAATCGCGAAGGGATTCCGGGATTTGCCCGTGCCGGAGCTCTGATAGGCGACTCCGAAGGCCCGCGGCCGAGATCTGCGGCCACGATCAGGTCGGGCCAAGACATCTATCGTAAACACTGCGGGCAGCGAGCGTCTCCGATCGAAGACGAAGTAGTAGCGCTGGCCCGCTCACCGCAATCTCGCCAATCTCTTCTTGTAGTTGCCCCGACTGAAATGAATAAGACTACGGTATGATGACCATTGCTCTCAGGGTCTTTGGATGAGAAGAATGGCAGCAGGTTTCTTTAAGGTACATTGTCTTGCCGTGATGGATGAAGTCCAGGCTAAGAGGGAGAGCGTTGTGATCACGAAGCATGGCAAGCCAGTAGCGAAGCTGGTCCCCGCAGACCAGAATGCAGACGACATCTACAATTTCTTGGCTGGCAAGGGCACCATGATAGCCGACGTCGTTTCTCCCGCGATTTCGGACGAAGAATGGGGGAACTAGAGGCTTCAAAGTCTTTCGCAACAGCCCCAGCGGTTTTCGCCGCACCCACATGACGGAGTTGAGCACAAGCGGGCGTTGAACCGTGCGGGGAAGGGGATCCGGGGGCGCATCTGCGCAGTATGCTGGGCTGCAACCTCCGACCGGGGGAGTCGGTGAAGCGCTGCGATTTACGGGTTTTTTTAGCGGTTTGGTACAGAGAACCGTTGACGCGCGACGATCATCAGCAGAAAAAGCTAATTTTAGCTCGACATGTTAAGCTAATATGTGTACAACATAATGAGCTAATTACAACACGACGCAATAAGCTAACCTGAAGACACTCTCATGTCGACACCGTCAGAAAAGCTCGCACAATCTTTAGAAATTCTAGGCAAGCTCCAGAATTCCAGCAGGGCGGCCGCCATAAGAGCAAGGGATCTGTCGCGCACCCATCGAGAGCGCCTTCTTGCAAACGGCTTTCTCCAGGAAGTCATAAAAGGCTGGTATATCCCAAGCCGCCCGGATGAAGCGAAGGCAGAGAGCACGGCCTGGTATGCATCGTTCTGGCGCTTTTGCGCTGTCTATCTGGAAGGGCGCTTTGGCAAAGACTGGTGCCTCTCGCCGGAGCACTCCTTGTCCCTGCATGGAGGCAACTGGACGGTCCCCCGGCAGCTTGTCGTGAGGTCTCCCAAAGCCCGCAACAAAGTCACCAAGCTCCCGCACGGGACATCCTTGCTGGACCTTCGTGCCGCACGGCCTGCAGCAGACGACAGGAAGGAAAAACAAGGTATACGTATTTTCTCGCTGGAGTCTGCCCTGATTACGTGTTCGCCCCATTATTTTTCCCGCAATTCAACGGATGTACGTGCAGCACTGCCGATGATCCGCGATGCGTCCGGCCTTCTTGCCCGGCTTCTGGAAGGTGGCCACAGCACGATTGCCGGTCGCCTTGCCGGTGCATTCCGCAACAGCGGACGTGACCGCATCGCGGATGATATTACGAAGACCATGTCTGCGGCGGGGTACGATGTGCGTGAAAACGACCCCTTTACGGACAAGGCATACCTCGCTTTGCCCGCCCGCGAAACATCACCTTATGTGAATCGCATAAGGCTGCTGTGGCAGAAGATGAGGGACGCCGTCATCGGCCGCTTGCCGAAGGCTCCAGGTTTGCCGCGCAATATCAGCGCTTACATGAAACGCGTCGACGATGCTTACGTGACCGATGCCTATCATTCACTGTCGATCGAGGGTTATCGCATCACTCCTGGGCTGATTGAAGGCGTCCGCAGTGGCGCGTGGAATCCAGAAACGAATGAAGAGGACCGGCAACAGCGGAACGCTATGGCTGCGCGCGGGTATTGGCAGGCCTATCAAGCTGTTCACAAAAGTGTCGACAGGGTTCTGCATGGCGAAAATCCAGGCTTGGTCGCAGATGAAGATCACGGAACGTGGTATCGGGAGATGTTTGCCCCAAGTGTAACGGCCGGCTTGTTAAAGGCCGCCGACCTTGCCGGCTATCGCAACGGGCAGGTTTATATTCGCCGGTCCATGCATGTCCCGCTTAACCGCGAGGCGGTGCGGGATGCCATGCCCGTTTTTTTCGACCTGTTGCGCGAGGAAACGGACCCGGCGGTGCGCGTTGTGCTGGGGCATTTTGTATTCGTGTACATCCATCCTTATATGGATGGAAACGGCCGCATGGGGCGTTTTCTGATGAATCTGATGCTCGCGTCAGGCGGCTATCCATGGACAGTCATACCTGTCGGAGCCCGCAAGACTTATATGGACGCCCTCGAAAAAGCGAGCGTCGGCGAGGACATTGTTCCCTTTACAGATTTCCTGGCCGGCTTGGTTAAGAAAGGACTAGCCGGCGAACCGCTGCCTCCGGTCCCGAAGGCTTCTTCATGAGAGACGGCGGCGAGAAAGGGAGCTATGCCGACGTGGTCCAGATAGATCTTGTACTTCTGATGAAGCAAACCGCCTCGCATGCCAAGCTCTAGGATGGATCGGCCGATTTCTTTTGGAGCAATCTCCAAAGACGTCCAGATCTTCTGTCGGCCTCGAGAACCGGTATACCATCGTGATGACAAATCCGCCCATGCAATCCAGACGAACTTCCTCGTGCACCGCCGAATCCAGTTCGCGCAAGAAAGAGAACCACGGTTCCGGAATGCTTTTATGGGGACGCGTAGGCAAGGTGTTCTCGTTTCATGTCTGTGAGGAGATTCCAGTATGCTGCGGTGGGCGAGCGGTGCTCACGCAGCCACACTCGTTCAGCGCGGGTCATCGAGTCGTGACAGAAGGTATCTTCTCGCGCAAGTCGAGAAGTATCCAACACACCCACGTATTGTCGAAGCTTGTTTTCTCGCTCTCCGTCGTCGTTGCCTACTGCCACTTCGCCCGCGAGAGAGAGAGCAAATCCTAATCGGTTTTGCCGATTATGCAATTTCGCGTTGCGAACCAGCCAGTCCCAGTCCATATCAACGTAGGTCAATGCCAGCCAGGGCAGGCCCTCGGCAACTCGGGAGTCAAGATTTGCCTGGTTGAGTGCCTCAAACAGGACTTCCGCAGGGTTTCGCCGCCTTCTCGCGCGAAGATAGGAGAACCGCGGATAACCGAGCGCGCCCAACTCCGCGCTGAAATCACGCATCTGGGAAGGCCCCTGTGTCATTGATTGTTCCGATCTCAGCGGCAGCGCGGTAGGGGGGACGTTCAGCACTTTGAGAGCCTTACGTACGAATCGTTCGGATAGAGGTCGGCGCCCTTTCTCCAGCATCGACAGATAAGCTTGGGTGACATCCAACGCAAGGGCGGCTTGCTGTTGTGTCCAGCCCTTCTTCCTCCGCGTTTCTTTCAACACATTCCCGTTCATCCTGATTCCTCGCCTCTTTGTGAAGGACATCTACAATATAACATATACTGTTATAATCTTGCGAATCCCGACGTTTCTCTTTTTCGTTCTCAGTAGCGCCCACCACCGTGGTATCGACCCGCAGCTTTCGCCCACGCGTCACTCCGTGTTCTTGCGCCAATTGCACGATCCGCTGATGCAACTCCTCGATCACTTCCGGCCCGATGAGCTGCCCCAGCCGTGCCATGGTCTTAGCATCCGGCACTTTCCCGTCTCCCACCCGCGTAAACGCGCGATACACCAGATTGGCGCGCACTTCTCGCTCCAGCACGTCATAGCTCCAGTTGCGAATGTGTTTCAACAGCAGCAGACGCAACACTACTTCGGCCGGCGTTTGCTCGCGGCCCCGCCTGCGGCTCTGCGGATACCGTTCGCCTTGCGCCTCATAAATTGTCTCCAGCAGTTGCTCATCTTCCAGCAGACCGTCCACCAGCCGCATCCACGGCTCCCACAAATCCTCGATGTCCGCCGCTAAGCCTGAGTGCCACAGCGATGGTTGTTGATGTCGTAGCTTGATCATGGACGCCATCGTAAGGGCACATCCCCGACTAAAACAATATGTATTGCAAATGTTTTAGTACTTCTTCGAGTAACCTCAAACTGAGCACTCTGACCCCGACATTTGGCTCTCCCATCAGCATCCATCGCTCCACACTGCCTCATTTTTGCGACGGAAAGTAGTTAAGCCACCTGCTTGGACATAGAGCACGACTCTCGTCTCCCGTTGCACTCGAGAACCGCCTTGCGGAAGTGGGAATAGTCGAGGTTCTTCAGCCGCATATTGGCGATCCGACCGTGAAAGAGGGCAGCAAGGAGCCGTTGCTCCGCGGAACACCGTCGTAAAACAAAGTGATTCAAGCAGTCGACGCATTCTTGCTGACTTCCTGATAGGGGCTCACGCTCAAACCCTGAGCTACCGAGGGTTGACTGTGGATGAGCGCTTGTACCAGGCAGCGTTTCCAACCCTGACCATCGAGACTATCTAGCGTTCACTCGCAAGGATCTCAACGCCCTATTGACCAAGATCTCCACAAAAGCGATCGCCGCCGCTGCTTGAGACTATTAGCCAAATACGTCACCGTGATTCCGAACCAGAGTACTGAAGGTAGGCGTCTTTGCATTCGTGGCTAGCAGTGATAGCATTGATAGCATGGCGACATTAACGATTCGACAACTTGACGAGAAAACCAAGACCCGATTGAGGGTCCGTGCTGCCCATCACGGACGTTCGATGGAGGAGGAGGCCAGGGAGATTTTGCGCTCCGCTCTAACCGCTTCCTCCCCGGTAAAGGGAAATCTGGCGGAGATCATTCACCGACGATTTGCGGCGTTTGGCGGGCTCGAATTTGAGTTGCCGCGGCGCGACGCTCTGCGACAGGCCCCGGAATTTGACGAATGATCATCCTCGACACGAATGTGCTGTCAGAGCTCATGAGGCCCAAACCCTCTCCTCGGGTTGCGGCGTGGGTTGCGAAACAACCAGCAACAGAACTTTTTACGACGTCAATCACCGAGGCAGAAATCTTTTACGGGATTGAGCTGCTCACCAAGGGCAAACGCCGCGAGGGGCTGCTGGCAGCGGCCGAAGCTATGTTTGCCGAGGATTTGGCGGGCCGCATCTTCGGGTTCGAGAGCGACGCAGCCCGAGGTTTTTCTAAGATGGCCGCTCACCGCCGTGCGCTCGGCAGACCTATCAGCCACGCGGATGCACAGATCGCGGCCATTGCCCACGTGCGAGGGGCGAAACTCGCGACGCGCAATGTTGCAGACTTCGAGGACTGCGGTCTCGATGTTGTTGACCCCTGGAATGGTTCGTGAACCTGTGGCTTGAGAAAGCCAAAACTTCGGGTGAGGCGTAAGCCGCCTTCCTGGTTCCGCCGCCTCGTTCGCGTGCGGGTCGGCCTCAGCCGACCGGCAGAAGCGGCGAGAACCCGAGGTGAGCGCCGCCCTATGCCAATGCATACCAGGAGCCACGACCGCTGCCGTGCATGACCAGGTGCCCCTTTTCCAGCAGGTGGCGGAAGTGCTGCTTGAGCGTGTTCCGGGTAGTGCCGGTTAGAGCGACCATGTCGCCGATGGTAACGCGTCCGTGTTCGCGTGCGTACTCGACGATTTGCACGGACAATTCTGGTATTGCTGACAGGACAATTCTTTCTCTCTCGATTTTCTCAGCCAATCGTTTCATCTGCTGCTGAAGAGCGCGCAAGAAGAACAACACCCATGGCTGCCAGTTCGGCACGTCGGTTCTGATCGTTCCTTGCGTCTGGCGCAGTGCGACGTAATAGCCTTCCTTGTTGTGTTCAATTACGCTTTCCAATGAGTTGTAGGGCACATAGGCGTATCCCGCACGCAGCAAGAGCAGCGCGGTCAAGATGCGACTCGGTCGTCCGTTGCCGTCCTGAAAGGGGATGGATTTCGAGGAAACAACATAAGAAGATGGCCGTGACAGCAAATGATGCAGTGGCCGGTTCTCTATCCCGTCCCTATTACACCCAATTAATCAAGCCACGCACTGCGAATGGCTCGCACCATCTCGTACACCGGACGCGGGCTGATCTTCGTCCGGGTCGAGGTGAACCATTCAATATCAAGCGTAAAACGCGCGAGCGATCGCGGCCGTCTGCAGTTGCAAGCGGTCATCACGGAAAATGGAGCCCCTCTGCAATCGATAAGGATAGTTTGCAGTCTGGGTAGCGGTCCATTCACGGTGCGGTTGACACTGGGAGCATTAATGGATAGTGGCATC
>CABEDM010000377.1_pt1 | contig 16997 bp, 17 predicted proteins | sample 3423041 | NCBI WGS metagenome assembly CABEDM01 (sample SAMEA5534329, study PRJEB31848) | metagenome | biome: tundra; feature: field; material: soil | place: USA | collected 2013-05 | depth 0.15 m | reverse complement strand
CCAATTTTGCTTTGCAGCTCTCCAATTTCCGACTGAATGTGGCCGACTTGCTCGGTGGTGGCGCCGGAGCTGAGTTGTTTCAATTCCGCTTTGAGTTTTTCGAGTTCTGCAGTCAGGTCGGGAACGTTGACGCGAATCTGTTCCATTCTTGCGCCGAGCGCTTCCTGTTGCTTTCCTAAGACTTCCTGCTGCTTGCCGAGCGCTTCCTGTTTCTTGCCGAGTTCCTCTTGAGGGGCCCAGAGCTTCCGGGCGCGATCGATCGTGGCCTGGTCGCGAATGACGTAGGATTTTTCGTCACGCTGGAACCAGATGAAGTCGCCCGGGATGTTTTTCCTGAGCTTTTCGACATGGCGGGCATCTTCTGCCGAGCCGGACATGGTGAGGGAATCGGTCTTGCCGGAGACGATCACGAAGCGCTGTTCGTCGTCGTAACCATAGGCATAAGAAAAGCCGTGACCCGAGGCCGCCCCCGAGTTCCCCGACTGGCTATGCGCGACCAAGGGCATCGCCGAGGTAATTGGCGCGAGCGGGGTCATTGGAGCAAGCGGCGCAACGGGTGCTACGACCCCCGCAGCAACACCCGCCACAGGAGCAAGGCTCGGAATTGGAATGCCGGAAACTCCCCCTCTGATCGTTCCGCGGATCCTGGCCGGTGCAAGTGCCGGCTCAGTTGGAGAAGGTGATTCGGGTGGAGGAGTCGCTTCCGATGTTGGGGTCGGTGCAGGCGCCGGCGTGACACTGGGCTGAGCCTTTGGGGTGCTTGCGGAGGCCGGCGGCGGTGGCGGCGTCTGGTCCTGCGGGAGTTGTACACTCCCGAGGACCACATGGTGAGCCGGGTGCGCGGAAGCAGCGAGATAGACCACCGGAACCGCAAGGGCGACGACCACAACGGCAATCGATTTCTTGAGACGCATGGCAACAGATCCTTTCCAAGCAAGAATTCTCTCTACCCTTTGTTCTGCCTGACCGCCTTTGGCCATCGAAACGCCCTGCCACCACACCCGGCCGGGGGCGGCGTGCAAAGCTTCGAAGAATCCCAACAAAATCCTGGCGTAATGCTTCCGGTCGGCACCGCAGGACAAGGCCGCTTCATCGCTGGCTTGCTCCGCGAGGTCGGCGAGGCGCCGGTCGAGCCACCAGGAGAGTGGGCTGAACCAGAAGATCGCGCGATGCAGAAGGGAAAGACGCTGAGTGAGAGCGTCGCGACGCGCTACGTGAGACACCTCGTGCGCGACGACCGCGTCGAGTTTGGCGTCGTCCCATTCGCGCCAACCGGCGGGCAGCAGAATTGTGGAGCGCAGCGGACCCATGGTGACCGGCACGGAAATGAGTTCGGATTCGAGCGCCTGGGGAATGAAGGCAAGGCCCGAGGAGTAGGCGCGCGAGGCAAGCCTCAAGGTTACGCGCGGTTCGTCAATCCTTTGCGACCCTTGGATCAGACGGCGGCCGAATGCGAGACCCACGAGGAACCGTGCTAGAAGAATCAAAGCGACGGCGATATAGATCGCAGCCGAGATTGGGCTCCACGGGATCGAGGACAGAAATGAGGGAGCGGCCGTGGGAGATACGAGGCGGGGCGTTTCTCTGCGCGATGGTGCCCGGCGGGTCATCAGAGACGCAGACGAAGGCAGCTTTACCGCTTCCTTCGACGCGATAGAAATCTCGACCGCGGCAGAAGGAGCCGAATCGTCAGCGAGCCCGTGCTGCAGAAACGCAGGCGTCGGAATCGGCATCGGTGGCAGCATTTGTTCAAGCAGAGGCATGGCGAGGGCGGCATAAAGGACCGCGGTCCAGGTGAAGAGGCGTACGGACGTGGTCTTCACGCGAAACGCAGCCAGCCCCAGCCCCGCGAATGCACTCAGGGCCAAAGCGCGTGCAGCAGGATTCGCGAGGTGTGCCAGAAGGTTGGTGGATGCTTGGATGGCAGCCGTGGGCGTCATGTTTTTTCTTCCTCTTTTTCAGCGATCTTGCGGGCGAGCCGTTCCAGTTGTTTGCGGTTGAGCACGGCGTTGTCCACCATGCCGAGGACGAGTTGCTCGGCTGACCCGCCGCAGAAGCGGTCGATGATGCCCTTGACGGCGCGGACAGCGACGTTCTGGCGCGCGTCCGACGCCTTGTAAATAAACGTGCGGCCTTCAATCTCGTGAGTGAGGTAGCCCTTTTCTTCCAGCCGGCGCAGGACGGTGCGGATGGTGGAATCTTTCATAGGACGGGACGAGGCCAGCCCTTCGCGGCAGGCTTCGGAGGACGAGGGGCCATGGGTCCAGATGTAATCCATGACGAGCTGCTCGACTGCGCCCATGTTCTTTAGACGGATCTTGGATGTGTTAGTCATTGTAGCGTTACAAGGTGTAACATACGATTGCGGAGCTGTCAAGAAGAGAAATTCGGAGTAGCTAATTGTCGAGTAAACTGGAAAAATTCAACCATGCCTCCCACCCGTGGCAACGGCAAGATCTGCTACATCCAGATTCCGGCGACAGACATTGCGCGGTCGGCCGACTTCTACCTCCGTGTCTTCGGCTGGAACATCCGGCAACGCGGAGATGGTCGTACTGCATTTGACGATGGGGTTGGGGAAGTGAGCGGCGAATGGATGGTTGGTCGCGGGCCATCCTCGGAACCAGGTCTGCTTGTGTACATCATGGTGGATAGCGTTGCCGCGACGGTCGACGCAATCATCGCAAACGGAGGCGAGATCGTGCAGTCGATCGGTGCGGACGCTCCAGAGATCACAGCGAGATTTCGCGACCCGGCAGGAAATGTGATCGGGATCTATCAGGAACCAGCGTAAAAATGCGGGCACTGTAGCACTTCGTGAGCACGAGACATTGCTGAGAGTTGCAATCCATCGCCTCGCACGCGTTACTCCCTCTCCATTTCCGGGGAGCTTCTATTGGGGCTTCTGGTCGGGCTCCGCCTTTTTCTTGGCCAGAGAGCGGACGTAGTTGACCAGGTCCCAGTTCTCTTCCGTCTTGACGCGCTGACCTTCGGGGGGCATGTCCTCGTGGCCGTTCTTGATGATGTAGAAAATCTCGCCGTCGGTGCGATCTTTGAGAGTCGCGGGATTGGAGAAATCGGCAAGGGTGAGTTTCATGTCCTTGGCGGTCTCGCCTTTGCCGTCGCCATCTTTGCCGTGGCACATGGCGCAATCCAGCGTCCACCACTTCTTGGCGCGGGCGATAGACTCAGGGGTGGACTTGACTGGATTCGGCTGCTTGGCGGCTTCGACAGGAATCGCGGCGTAGGTCGGAGTTTTCTGCGGTGTGGGGGATGAAGGCTGCTGCGCGGGTAGCGCGGGGACGAAGAGAAAGAGAGCGGGAAGAACCAGTGTGAATCTGCTCACAGGAAGCTCCTCTTAGATTTGAGAGCGGCGTACGGGAGGATTGTAGCACCGTCGCTGAGCAGCGAATCGCCCTGGTCTCAAACTTGCAACGGACGCAAGGGGGAAAACGCCGGGTTCTTTACTCTTCGTCAGCCAGTGGTTTGCCGTCGGCCCCGACCTGGATTTCCTTTTTCTTACCGGCGCTTTGAATTACTGCTTCGTAGGCGACCAGTTTGCCGCGTTTGGTGAGGGACTCGACTTTGAGAAGTTTGCCGGTGCCGGCTTTGGCCTGGAGTCCGTCTTTCACCGGTGCCGGGAGGGAGTCCAATGCCACCTGCTCTTCGATTTCGACGACGGCGCCGTCGGCGTCAATTAGAACGTCTTTGCTGTGACCGTTGACGGTCATTTCGGCTTCGTAGTAGGTCCGGTCTTTTTCTTTTTCCTGAGAGAATCCCTTGATCGTGGCTCCTTGACTCTGGACGGCCACGGTCTTTTCTACTGCGGCAGGCAGGGCCTCGCGCTCGATCTTCTCTTCCTGGGCAAGCGCGATGGTGGTGAAGGAGAGAGTTGCAATGACTGCAAGGCTTGCGATGCGCATAGTTCTCCGGGAACAGGGGCGGCCATACTTCGGGGCGGCCGCCCCTTTTTCCGTTCAACAGCAGTTTTATTACACGCGAGTAGTCTGAAGATTGGATGAAGGTGCCAGAGCTTTACGGATGTGGGGATCGCGAAAAAGTGAGCGCGCACTCGCCTGCATCGAGGATTGGTTCAGGATGGAGCACCGTCGCGTATGATATTTCGACAGTCTGCGCTGTGGGGGCAGACTCGAAGGCATCGCGCCGTAATTATCCTAGAAGGAAGATCTTTTCGAAAAAACCATGGACAACAAATTTCGCGTGTTCGCTACCTGCGACATCGGAGAAGCGATTGACCTGCTGCGCAAGCGAGGATATGAGGTTGAAGTCTATCCGTATCCGGAAGCGCCGCCGAAAAGTTTGATACTCGACAAGGTGAAGTCTGGCGTGGACGGACTGATCACCACGTTGCGCGATTCAATTGATGCGGAGGTGTTTGAAGCGGGCAAGGGCAGGTTGAAAGTTGTAGCGCAGATTGCGGTTGGATTCGACAACATCAACCGCGCGGACGCCAACCGCTACAAGATTCCGTTCACGCATACCGCCGATGTGCTGACGGAAGCGACGGCGGAGTTTGCATTTTTCATGATGGGGGCTCTGGCGCGGAAAATGTGGACCGCCGAGCATGTCACGCGCGAGAACAAGTGGGGGTACTGGCATCCTTATTTGCCGTTTTTGGGGGATGAAGTCACGGGAAAAACTGTGGCGGTGATTGGGACCGGTCGCATCGGGCTGGCATTCATCAAGAAATCCGTCGGGTTCGATATGAATGTTCTGTGCTATGACCCGGCGTATGAAAATCAATCGTTTGTGCGGACGATTCAGGAGATCCACGGCCTGCGCCATGCGAGAGGCCTGATCAAGGAAAAGGCCTGGATCAAGTACGTGCCCTTTGAAGAGGCGTTGCGCGGAGCGGATTTTGTCAGCGTGCATGTGCCGCTGCTGCGGGCTGGGGAAAGCGCGACGCCGACCTATCACCTGTTCAATGAGAAGAATTTGAGGCTGATGAAACCGACCGCGTATCTAATCAATACATCCCGGGGGCCGGTGGTGGATGAGGCGGCACTGGCGCTGGCACTGCGTGAAAACTGGATTGCAGGCGCTGCCTTGGATGTTTATGAGGAGGAGCCGCTGCCGGCGGATTCTCCCCTGCGTGATCCGGCGATTGCGGATCGCTGCCGGTTGTTGCCGCACTTTGCCAGTGCGGCGCGGATCACGCGGCTCTCAACCGATCCGGACAAAGGGATGGCGGGCCGGTGCGCACAGGGGCTGATTGACGTGCTGGAGGGCAACTACGGCGGGGATATTACGAAAATGCCGTATGTTGTTAACAAGGAAGGATTTGAGAAATAGTTTTTGCTGGGAGGAAGCGTGCAGGGCTGCGGCGCTTAACTAACAGGGATCAGAAGGTTTCATGGCACGATTGAAGCCGCTTGCGCGTACAATATGGGCTTAGGTTTTCGAGTTCAAGGATCGTAATGAATAAACGAGTTTTGTGGGTTGTTCCTTGCGTGGTGCTTTGTGCTTCGGCACTTTCGGCGCTGGATTCCGATTCCCGGCCGCAGTTGAAGCTGGTGCCTGCGCCAAAAGAAGTACAACTGCGCGATGGCGGGTTTCAAGTCGGGCCGCGGACCAAGATTTTCGTGCAGCTTGGGCATCAGTCCGAGGATCGCATAGCCGCTGAAACCCTGGCCGAAGAGGTTGCCGACCAGTCAGGGTTGAAACTCGACATTCTGGGTATGAAGGCTGCGGGCAAGGCGGAGGGCGGCGCGATCGTGCTGGCTCGATTGCAGGACTCGCGGGTGCGGCGCTTTCTGGCGCGGAACGGGCTCAAGGCAGACGACTTGGTGGGCGAGGATGGTTACCTGCTGTTCTCCGACAAGTCGCATCTGATCGTGGCGGCCAACACGGGCCAGGGATTGTTTTATGGCGTGCAAACGCTGCGCCAGTTGCTGCGGCCGGACGGTAAGGGTTTGATTTGCCCGGCGGTGGGGATCCGCGACTGGCCCAGTCTGGAAAGACGCGGCGTGCAGGAAGATCTGAGCCGCGGGGCGCCTCCTGAAATTCTAAAGAACATGTTCCGCGGGCCGGGCGCGTAGAACGGGCCTCGGCGGGACGCCGTTAATCTTTGCGGCTGGACCCGGAGTTGGAAACGCCGGGCTATTTTCGGGCGCGCTCCGGCGCTTAGTTTCATGGCTAATCGAGGCCACGAAGGCGAGGTCGCTGCGCGTTCATTCGCTCACCTATTTTCATGCCACTTACCCGCAGTTCTTCCTTCCTAATCGCATAGAATCCCATTGATGTTTTCTGATCGAACCAACTGGAAGCTGGAGCAGAATCGCTTGTCGCAAGCGCTGGAAGAGGTGCGCGCGGGCGGAGCGAAAATTCTCGATCTTACGGTTTCGAATCCTACGCGCGCTGGGCTGCATTACGAAGAGCAGGCGATCCTGGGAGCGCTGTCATCGCCGCGGGCGCTGGATTACGATCCGCAGCCGAAGGGGCCGCGCGAGGCGCGGGAAGCGGTGGCGGGGTACTACAGCGAGGAGCACGGCGTTCGCGGTCTGGACGCGGAGCGGATCATTCTCGCTACGAGTACGAGCGAAGGGTATTCGTTCGTGTTTCGGCTGCTGTGCAATGCGGGGGATGAGTTGCTGGTGCCGAAGCCGAGTTATCCGCTGTTTGAGTTTCTGGCGGATTTGCAGGACGTGAAGCTGGTGCCGTATGGGCTGATCTACGACCACGGATGGCAAATGGATTTTCCGTCGCTGGAGAAAATGGTGACGGCGCGGACCCGGGGCGTGGTGGTGGTGCATCCGAATAATCCTACTGGGTCGTATGTGCAGGCCGCGGAAGTGGAGATGCTGAATTCGTTTTGCCGCGAGCGTGGACTGGCGGTGATTGCGGATGAAGTGTTCCTTGACTACCGGCTGGGGAACACGGCGCACGCCAGCTTTGCCGGAAATCGCGGTGTGCGGACGTTTACTCTCAGCGGCCTGTCGAAGATTGCGGCGTTGCCGCAGATGAAAGTTGCGTGGGTCGTGACGAGCGGGCCGCAGGACGAAGCTGCTGAGGCGATGGGGCGGCTGGAGGTGATTGCCGATACGTATCTTTCCATGAACGCGCCGATGCAGTGGGCGACGCCGGTGCTGCTGGCGCAGAGGAAAAACGTTCAACCACAATTGCTGGAGCGGGTAAAAGCGAATCTAACGGAGCTTGATCGGCAGCTCGCGGCGCAGAAGGCTTGTCAGCGACTGCGCGTGGAAGGGGGATGGTACGCGGTGTTGAGGGTTCCGGTGACGCGCTCGGATGAGGAACTGGCAATCGAACTGGTGCGCGAGAAATCGGTGCTGGTGCATCCTGGGCATTTTTATGATTTTCCGAGCGAAGGGTATTTGGTTTTGAGCTTGATTACGCCGCGGCGAGAGTTTGGCGAAGCAATGAGCGCGGTCCTGGAGAAGTTGAGTTCGTGAGCCCGACCCGACGCAGGTCGAAATTGGGTGTGTATGGTGCAAGCGCCAGAACCTGAGCGATTTAGGTTCCAACCCTGGAGTGTCCCGACATCATCTTAGGTTCGCACTACTGGAGGAAAACTATGCATCGTGGAAATAAGTATGTAGCATCGGTCTTTCTGTCTGCTGCACTGTTGGCGCCAATGGGTGCGTTTGCTATGGCCGCGCCACAGGATGAGCACGAGCGGCACGAGGAGAAAGAACGAGAGCGACGGGTATATGACCCGTATCACAAGGACTATCACAACTGGGATCAGCGCGAGGACGGGGTTTATCGAAGCTGGTTGAACACGCGGCACGAGACGTATGTCGACTACGAGCATCTCAAACACAAACAACAGCGCGCGTACTGGAACTGGCGGCACGAGCACCAAGAGCACGAGCACATGGAGCACCAGTAAACAAACGACCGACTCGCTCGGCTCCAATCGGGAGCCAAAACGGCGGAGGATTTGTCCTCCGCCGCTTCTTTGTCTGCGGTCCGAATTCCGGTATCTCCCTGAGCTTTTGGGCTGGGCCTCTCGCATCCTTCGAATTCGATCTAGCCCTTGACCAGAAACGGGTTGGTCTCGCGCTCTTCGCCGATCGTGGTTAGCGGGCCGTGGCCGGGGACAACCGCTGTTTCGTCGGGCAGAGCCAGAACTGTGTCGTGCAGGGAGCGCAGTATCTTCTGCATGGAACCGCCCGGCAAGTCGGTGCGGCCGATGGAACCGGCGAAGAGGGTATCGCCAGCGATGAGCTTATTGTCGGCAGCGAAGTAGAGGCAGATGCTGCCTTCGGTGTGGCCGGGAGTGTGCAGGATGTTGGCAGTGAGCGCTCCCGCGGTCACGGTTTCTCCGGTGGTGATGCTGCCATCGATTTCGACTTTGCCGGGCGAGGGCATGCCGACCCACACGGCCTGGGCATCGAGCATTTTCAGAAGAGCATAATCATTCTGGTTGAGCAGGATGGGAGCGCCGGTGGCGGCGCGGAGTTTCATGGCTCCGCCGACGTGATCGATGTGAGCGTGGGTGATGACGATCTGCTTGACCTGCAGGTTGTGCTTGCGGATGAGTGCGAGAACGTCTTGAATGTCATCACCCGGGTCGATGACCATGGCTTCGCGGGTGGTCTCGTCGCCGATGACGGAGCAGTTGCATTGCAGCGGGCCGACGGGAAGGATTTCGTGGATCATGGGTCTATTGTAGCGAGTATCGAGTAGCGAGTAGCGAGTACAGAGTACCGAACGCACTTGCCGCGAAGGGCGTGCAGGGGAGACAATACGGGCCGCGTGCCTGGGAGGTTCTGTGGCAGCAAAATACCGCCAGCATGGTTATCAGGACCGCGACCACGAGTCGCGCAAGGGGTCGGGAGAAAAGTCTGGTGCGCCGCCGCCGAAGAAGGACAACAGCTTTGGCCCGAGGCCCGTCAATCTGCCGGGTACGCACGCGGTTTCACGCTGCACGCAGTGCGGCACGGTGTTGCAGGGAATGCCGACGAGCGGTCAGTGTCCGAAGTGCGGATTTGAACTGCATTCGTGCAAGCAGTGTACATATTTCGATCCGGGCAGCCGGTTTGAGTGCATGCAGCCGGTGAAGGAGCGAATTGCCAAGAAGGATACGCGAAACGAATGCGCGTTGTTTGAAATTCGCGTGACCAGGGAAAAAGAGACGTCGACGCCCGCCAGTTTGCGGCCGAACGATGCCCGGCAGGCGTTTGAGAATTTGTTCAAAAAGTAAGAAACGACAAAGCGAAGACCACAACAGGTCCTCAGGCTCGGGGAGAATGCCCAGGGGCCGCCTTGGTGGCGCGCAAAAACCAGCGGAGCTTCGCTCCGCGGACAGCCGGGGGCGGCTGTCCCCACAGGGACATTCCCCACAGGAACATTCCCCACAGGAACATTCCCCACACGAGCATTCACGGTTTCTGCGTTGGTCTCAGAAGAATTTCACTCACAAACGATTGCGGTGCCTGCGTTACCAGCATGGCTACGGCGTGGGCGATGTCGTCTGGCTGCAGCATTTTCTTCAGGTCTTTGCCGGCGTGCGGACTGAGCTCCGTTTCGGTCGAACCGGGACAGATTACGGCCGCTCGAATATTGTGGGGGCGCAATTCTTCCGCGATGGAGTAGGTCAGCCCGTTGAGGCCCCACTTGGAGGCCGCGTAGGCTGCACCTTTGGGGAGAGCGTTTTTTCCGGCCAGGGACGAGATGTTGATGATGTGACCGGAGCGGGCGCGAATCATCAAGGGAGCGAAGACGCGGACGGAAAAGTAGACGCCGCGCAGGTTGGTATTGAGAATCCGGTCCCAATCCTCGGGCGGAAGTTCGTGTAAGGGTTTGGTGAAGCCGCCGACCCCGGCATTGTTCACGAGGATATCGAGGCGGCCGAAGGTGCTGTCGACGCGGGCCGCGGCGTATTCGAGCTGATGCAGCAGGGTCACGTCGCAGGGGATGACTTCGGTTTTGCCTCCTGCATCGAGAATGGTCCGCGCGGTGGAGTCGAGCGTGGATTGAGTGCGTCCGCAGAGAACCACGGTGGCGCCAATTCTGGCAATTTTACGCGCGATTGCGGCGCCGATTCCGCGGCCTGCTCCGGTGACGACTGCCACTTGCCCGGCCAGAGGTTGCTCGGTGTCCATATAAAAGGCTCTCCTGCGAGTCGATGGGATGCGGCAAAGCAGATCAGGAACATCCGCCTTGTCCGCTATGCGCATCTTAGCAATAAATAGGAGGGTGATTGGGAAGTCGCTTGCCTTCGGCAGGAGAGGTACTTATAATCCGGCCAACCGGGAAAAAGGGTTAGGCGCCTTGCGTTCAAGCAAGTCACCCTTCTCCCCGGCGCCCTGCCAGAAAGCCGGGCATTCCAAAGCAGGATCCGGACGCAGAGTGGTCCAGACGGAATGCAGTTGCTGCTAGTTATAGGAAAAACGTTTCCCAGAAAAGCGATTCCCCAAAAGATCCAAGGAGCCATACTGATGAAAAAGATTCTGCTTACGGTTGTGCTTGGGATTGCGGTGGGTGCGGCCGCACAGACTACTTCACAGCCAGCTCAAGGACAACCGGCCACGCCGCCCGCGCAAGCGCAAGCTGCCGCGCCGCCGGCCGCTGCGCCGCAGGCCGCCCCGGTGATTAAGGATCCGGCTGAATACAACGCCTACGTAGCCGCGGTGCAGGCGACAGATCCCAATGCGAAGATCAGCGGGTTGGAGGCGTTTCTCAACCAATATCCCAACAGCGTCATGAAGAATCAGGCGCTCGAAATTCTGATGCAGACCTACCAGCAGGCCGGAAACGCGAAGAAGACCATGGACACGGCCACAAAACTGGTAACGTCGGACTCGTGCAACGTGCGCGCTCTGGCGCTGCTGGCGTACTTTGACCGTGTGATCGCCCAAGGCGGAGATCCGAACGCGAAACAGATGCTCGCGGACGGTAAGAAGTACGGCCAGCAGGGACTCGATTGCATGCCGAAGTTCGTCAAGCCCGAGGGCACTTCGGACGCAGATTTCCAGAAGACGAAAGACCAGATGACCGGGATTTTCAACGCCGCCATTGGGATCTCGTCGCTACAGGACAAAGATTACCCAACCGCGGTCAAAGCTTTACGAACGACGGTCGACCAGAACCCGACGGATTTCAGCGTGGTGTATCCCCTGGCTCTGGCATACCTGGGGCAGACGCCGCCCGACTATCAAAATGGAATCTGGTATGCGGCGCGTGCCGCGGCGGTGGCTCCTCCCGCGGCCCAAGCGCAGATTGAGAAATACGCGCGCTCGCAGTACGTGAAATTCCATGCGGGAGAAGATGGCTGGGCGGAGTTGTTGGCAGCGGCCAAAGCCAACGGTCCGCAAGTTGCGGTCAAGCCGGCGCCCTCACCCGCAGAGCAGGCGCACAACATGATTGCGGCAACATCGCCGGAGAAGATGGACTTCGCCACATGGGAGTTCGTGCTGAGCAACGGCAGCCAGGAGGATCAGGACCAGGTTTGGAACGCCATCAAGGGCAAGGCCGTGCAGATGAATGGCACGGTCATCAGCACTACTGCGACCGAGTTCATGATTGCGGGCAGTTCCGACGACATCGATGCGAAGAAGGCCGACATCACTCTGAAGTTCGAAGACAAAGTTCCGGTCAAGCTGATTCCCAAGGACGGAGCCTCTTTCGACTTTCAGGGCGATCCCGCGTCGTACACGCCCAATCCGTTCATGATGATCATGGAAAAGGGGCAATTACTGAGGGCAAAGGCGGCGCCTACGACAAAGAAGCCGCCAGTGCATCATAAGCCGGCCGCGCAGTAACGGAAGGCTTCGATCTGCAGAAAGGGCAGCCCGCGAGGGCTGCCTTTCGTTTTTGGTTGGCTCAAACTGACGGAAGGCCCCGAGTCTGAATGGCTCAGCGGACGATCTTTTTTTCCATGGTTACGGGGCGGGTACTGCGGGGCGGACGCTTGACGCCATCGCGGAGCTGGCGGACGTCAATCTTCAGCTCGCTGATGGTGCGGCTCAGAGTGTTGCGGTGCATGCCCAGTTCGCGGGCGGCGCGGCACTGGTTGCCTTTGTTCTCCTGGAGAACGGTCAGGATGAAGCGCTTCTTGAACTCGCGCACTCCTTCGGAATAAAGAATATTGCTTCTGTACATTTGCAGAATAAGTGCTTCCAGTTGATCTTTCACGATGCATCTCTCTCTTTGCTATGAATTTTTCACTGCACCGCGGCCTATTTCGGCGGGGAAGCATGGGAGCCATCTAACTTCTGCGGAGCCTGATGGACTAGATCGAGACCCTGATAGAAACGAGCACGCAACTCCGAAGGAGCCAGCCAGATCGCAGCCCGGCCCAAGACGAGGAAATAGGGCGCCAGTTGCGAATTTTGCAGCAGTTTCGAAGTTGGCTCGAATGCCGTCATACCCATCAGGATCACCGCCACCATCAACCCGCCCTTCAGCAGTCCCAGGATTGCGCCAAGGAAACGGTCGAAACCGCTGAGCCCGGATTCTTTCATCACCCAGCGAGCGATCCTGGCGGCCAGGCCGAACAGGAGCACGATGGCAAAAAAGATGATGAGGAAGCCAAGAATCTCAGCTAACCACGCATTCGTCAAGAACTTCTCAAGCCACTCCGCGAGGCGGCGGTACTGCCACGCAGCCAAGATATAACCCACGACCAAGCCAGCCATGGTGAGGGCCTCGGAAAAAAACCCCTGCATGGCGGCCGTGACGACGTTCAGCAGCACCACTGCACAAATGATCCAGTCCGCGAGGGTCATACCGTGCTCCTGCGGGTGGAGATCGTTCCAGACACCCGGTTACACATCCAGCTTGTGACCGGTCAGCTGGAAATATGCCTCAAGGTACTTTTCGCTGGTGCGACGAGCCACGTCCGGCGGCAGCGCCGGCGCTGGTGGTTGCTTGTTCCAGTGAATTTGCTCGAGGTAATCGCGAACATACTGCTTGTCATACGAATCCTGCGGCCGTCCCGGAGCGTACTTGTCGGCGGGCCAGAAGCGGGAAGAATCGGGAGTCAGGACTTCGTCGGCCAGGGTAATTCCTTTGGCGGTGCGTCCAAACTCGAACTTGGTGTCGGCGATGATAATGCCGCGCTGCCGAGCATAGGCTGCCGCCTTCCTGTACACGCGCAGCGTCAGATCGCGAAGATGGCTGGCGGTTTCTACCCCGACAATCTTGCACATCTGGTCGAAGGAAATGTTCTCGTCGTGTCCGGTTGTGGCTTTGGTGGACGGTGTGAAGATGGGTTCCGGGAAGGCGTCGGACTCTTTCAGGCCCTCCGGAAGCTTGATGCCAGAAACCTTACCGGTGGCCTTGTATTCTTTCCATGCCGAGCCGGAGATGTAGCCGCGCACCACGCACTCGACCGGGAACATTTCGGCGCGTTGCACGAGCATGGAGCGCCCGCGCAGCTGGTCGGCATACTTGAGGACGGCTGGCGGGTATTGGTCCACATCTGCGGTGATGAAGTGGTTGGGGACGATATCGGCGAGGTAATCGAACCAGAACAAGGAAATCTGGCTGAGCACGTGTCCCTTGTGGGGGATGCCGGTGGCCAGAATGTAGTCGAAGGCGGAGATGCGATCGGTCGCGACGAAAAGCAGTTGCCGGTCGCCGACGCTGTAAACGTCACGCACCTTGCCGCTGGCGTGAAGGTGGAGATCGGGGAAGTCGGTTTGTAAGAGGACGGAATCGAGAAGATCGGGGCTCATGATGAAATTTTACAGGGAAGAAGCGAGGCGTATTCTAGCTGGTCAGAAAAAATTGTCAACGATTCTGATCACAAGTGCCGGGGGAATCCCGCAGCCCGTTCCCGGAAAAAATGTTGACAGGTAAGAGAATGGCGAGAAGTCAAGCGGGGCGGGGGGTTCAGCGCCGCTGGTTTGTGGAAAAGCTGAGGATGGGAGTGGATAACTTGGGTGAGACGGCTGTTGGCTCTCTTAGCCGATCATTGTTAGCTTGTCTACCGTAAGCATGCGGTGTGTCAGAGTTTGTCGGGCCATTTGCGCGACGTATGGAAGATGCGCAGTATTTCCACCGAGTCGTTGCGGACGCGGTATGGGACGACATACGGGGTACCCGGGACTACCAATTCTCGAGTACCCGGCACTCTGCCGGGCCGGCCCATGGAAGGATGATGCCGGAGTCCCTCGATCGCATGGGTAACTCTGGCTACGACCCGACCTGCTGCTGCTGGGCTATCGCGAGCGATGTATTCAGCCTCGGCGTCGAGATTAGCGATGGCTTTGCGCAGCCATCTAACGCGCACCGCGAGTCCATTTCTTAAGGGTTCGCTGCACGTCTTTGTCGCGGGCAAACTCTGCGCGTTCGGCTTCCGCCAAGGCCTTCCTGGTTTCCTCGATTTGCCAATTGTTTAGAGCTACGTACTCGCGGATTGCCTCGGCCGCCACAAACGACCGGCTGCGACTGGTCGCTTTTGATAGGCGGTCGAGTTGATCCTTCAGTTTTGGATCCAGACGCAGCGTGAGCACAGAAGATCCGGCCAATGGATTCCCCTCCCGTATACATGCTACACCATCTGTATTCGGTGGTACACATCCTGCAGTAGTTTCTTACGCTGGAGAGCCGAAGCGCACCGAGACCAGTTTCGAAACTCCGGGCTCCTGCATGGTGACTCCGTACAGCACCGGGGCGATGCTCATGGTTTTCTTGCTGTGGGTGATCAGCACGAACTGGGTCTGCACGCTCATTTCCTTGACCAGTTCGGTGAAGCGGCCAATGTTGGCTTCATCGAGCGGGGCGTCGACTTCATCGAGGATGCAGAACGGGCTGGGTGCGTATTGGAAGATGCCGACCAGCAGCGCCAGGGCGGTCAGCGCCTTTTCGCCGCCGGAAAGCAGGAGCACACTCTGCAAGCGCTTGCCCGGGGGCGAGGCCACGACGTCGATGCCGCTCTCGGCGCTGTTTTCTTCGTCGGTCAACTTCATGAAGGCGTGGCCGCCGCCGAACAGCTTCTTGAACGTGGCCTGGAAGTTTTCGTTAATCTTGGCGAAAGCTTCCTCAAATTTCTGCCGCGAGATCTGATCGATTTCGCGAATAGTGGCCGTGGTGTTCTCGATGGAAGAGATCAGGTCCTTGCGCTGGGTTTCCAGGAACGAGTGGCGCTCCGCGGTCTCTTTGTATTCTTCCAGAGCCATCATGTTGACTGGGCCCATGGCTTCGAGTTTGGAGCGCATATCGCGGTAGAGCTGGTCTTCGGCGGCGAGTTGTTCGCCGGTCACTGGAGCCAGGGTGGTGTCGGCCATGAGTGCGGTGCGCTCGACGCCGAGCTCGTTGATGCAGGTTTCAGACATATACTGCGCGTCGGATTGGAGCTTGGCGGCGGCGGCGGACAATTCCCCGCGGCGGTCGCGAGCCTGATCGAGAAGCAGGCGGCTGTTGCGCAGGAGTTCGTCGATTTCGCTCAGGCGGGCGCGCAGTTGTTCGGTTTCAAATTGCAGCAGGCCTTCGCGAGTTTGCGCGGCATTACGCTCGGCTTCGAGGTCGGCGGCATGCTCCGCCAGTTGCCCGTTTTCCGCTTCGCGCTGCAACTTTTCCGCAGCGGCGGCTTCGATCTGTGAGGCCAGTGAGTGGACCCGCTCACCCATCTCGGAAAACAGGGATTCGATGCGTTGCAGCGCAGATGCGGCCGAACGATGGCGCTCTTCGAGCGTAGCCACGCGAGCGGCGTGCTGAGACGTCGTCTGGGCCGATTCTTCGCGGCGTTGGCGCAGAACAGTCAGGGATTCCTGCGCCGCTGCGATTTGCTGTTCGAGCTGGACGCGCTGCTCTTCCAGGGTTGATATTTCGGACTGCCGGGCGCAAACGATGCCTTCCTGCTCAGCTCGTTCCGCGGCAAGGCGGCGCAGTTCGAGTTGAGAGACGCTGAGACGTTCGCCGACGCGGGTCATCTCCGATTCGAGTTGCTGCAACAGATGGCCAGACGTCATGGCCTGATGCTCGGCGTCGCGTTTTTCGCCGTCCAGTCGATCGAGCAGGGAACTGAGGTCTTTGATTTCGCGGCCCAGGGAGAGCACGCGCATCTCTTCGTCGCGCAGGGCGCGTTCCAGATCTTCGAGCTGGCGCAGGACTTCGCGCAACTCACGTTTCATCGAAAGCGGGCCTTCGGCGCGCTGCTTGCCTCCGGTTACGGTAACGTTGTGGAAACATTCGCCGGCCTGAGAGAGGAAGAACGCATCCGGATTTTCGAGCGCCAGGCCGCGAGCGACGTTCGCCTCGGGAACGATGTAGCCGTCGCGCAGCTTGGGCAGGATGACTTCCAGCGACTTGCCGAAGCCATCCAGCACGCGAATGGTGTTTTTCAGGGGGACGATTTGCGCCGCGGGCGGGGCGCAGTGCGCGGCTTCATCAAGAACGAAAGAGAACTTGGCCTGCGAGTCTTCAGGATGGACAAGGAACGTGGCGCGGCCATCGACGCCGGTGCGCAGCATGCGTAGGCCTTCGTCGGCTGCGTCCCACGATTTGACGACGACGTAGTTCAGTTCGTCGCGCAGGAAGTCTTCGACTACGCGCTCATAGCGCGGTTCCACTTCGAGGAAGTCGGCGAGCACGCCTACGGGAGCAAGCCCTCCATGCATGACGCCGGACTGAAACAGGCGGCGGACGGACTCGGTGGAGTATCCGTGCTCGGCGATGACGGCTTCGAGCGAACCTTTCTTGCCGAGAGCGGTCGCGTACTCAGCGCGGAGAAGATCGAGGTTGGTCTTGGAGCGGGTTTCATCCAGCTTCTTCTGTTCGATCAGGCGGCGCAGTTGGCTGATCTCTTCGGTGATGCCGGTGACGCGCTGGGTAACGGTTTCAAATTCGAGAGCGAGTTGGCCGCGTTGTCCACCGAAGGCGTCGACTTGGATGTTCGCGTTGGTGATCTCGCCTTCGAGGCGGCGGGCTTCGCGGTCGGCTCCGGCCAGTCGTTCTTCGGCCTGCGCGAGCTGATTGCGCAGACGCGATGCGGAGGAGACGGTGTCGAAGATGGCGACGCGAGACTCTTCCTGCTGGCGCTCGATTTCGGCGAGGCTAGCGGCGGC
>CABEDM010000373.1_pt1 | contig 17034 bp, 9 predicted proteins | sample 3423041 | NCBI WGS metagenome assembly CABEDM01 (sample SAMEA5534329, study PRJEB31848) | metagenome | biome: tundra; feature: field; material: soil | place: USA | collected 2013-05 | depth 0.15 m | reverse complement strand
GTTTCAGCGAGGATGGGATTGCCCGGGCGGGCATGGGTACGGACGCGGCCGACTACGATCGCAGCGGTCACGCCAGCGTCATGATCAGCAACTTCGCCAATCAGATGGTCTCCGTGTATCACAACGAGGGCAACGGTCTGTTCGTCGATGAAGCACCGCAGTCCGAGGTTGGCCGGGCGACGCTGGTCACGCTGGGCTTTGGCTGCTTCTTTTTCGATTACGACAACGATGGCTGGCAGGATATTTTCGTCGCCGACGGCCACATTGAAGATCAGATCGAGCGCGTGCAGAAACGAGTCAGTTATGCGGAGCCTCCGCATCTTTTTCGCAATCTCGGCGACGGGAAGTTCACCGAAGTCACGGCTCAAATGGGGAGCGCCTTCGCCGCGCGCAAAGTGGCGCGGGCCGCGGCTTACGGCGACATTGACAATGACGGCTTCCTCGATATTTTGCTGACTACGAACGCAGGGCCGGCATACTTGTTCCACAACGAAGGTGGATCGAATCACAGTCTGCGCGTCAAACTGGTGGGCACGAAGTCGAATCGCGACGGCATCGGCGCGGTCGTCCGAGTTACCTCGGGAAGCGACAAGCAATGGAAGATGCTGCGCTCGGGATCAAGTTATCTGGCACAGAGCGAACTGGTGCTGACCTTCGGCCTGGGCGCACAAACCAAAGCGGACAGCGTTGAGATTCAGTGGCTCAGCGGGCAGGTGGACAAACTCTCAAACATCAACGCCGGCCAGACCGTCACGGTGCAGGAAGGGAAGGGCGTGATTTCCAACCGGCCATACGGGAAGGCGGTCGCGAGCAAGTAGGGCTTCCGCGTTAGTTGCTCCCCTTGTTCAATCAATATCAGGCCTTTGTCATTCCGAGGAGCGAACGCGACGAGGAACCTGCTGTTCGCTACCATCACAAAAGCAGATTTTTCGCAGCGCTCGAAATGAGAACAGCTTGATTGGCTTCGGACTTGTTGCCGCAGACCACCGCGTGTGCCTTCGTGCTCTTTGTGGTTAAATCTTAAGCGAAATGAATCCGCGAATTTCTGCTGCTCTAATCGCCACTCTGCTCGCTGCCTTCGGCCTGCTTACGCCCGAGTCCAAACCGAACCCGATAGAGGCCGCGCGCCTGAATAACATTGGCGCGGCTTACATGAATCAGCAGCTTTTCGAGAAAGGGTTGAAGGCTTTCCAGCAGGCTGCGGAAGCCGATCCCAAACTGGCGATTGCGCGGCTCAACGAGGGCATTGCCTACCTCAACTTGCAAAAAGTAGACGAAGCCAAGGCCGCGTTGGAAGATGCGCTCAGGCAGGATTCGAAGAATCCAAACGCATGGTACAGCCTCGGGATGCTCGCCAAGAATACGGGCGACGCGCAGGCGGCGATCGATGCGTTCAAACGCGTCATCGAGATTGATCCGAACGACGCCGACACCTGGTATTTTCTGGGCACGGCGTACGTGCAGGCCAAGCAGTTTCCGCAGGCCATTGACGCTTTCGAGCACGCGCTGAAACTCAAGCCGCTGCACGCTTCCGCCGAATTCGGATTGTCGCGGGCCTACCAGCAATCCGGCGACACCGACCACGCCCGCGAGCATCTGAAGAAATTCCAGTACATCACGCAGAACAAAATCGGCGCGCCCATGAGCCTGGCTTATGGAGAGCAGGGGCAGTACTCGCGGGCGGTGGAATCGCCGTCAGCGGTGCTGAAAGCGCCGGCGCAGATCAAGGTGCGGTTTGTGGATGTGACGAAGGAAGCGGGGATTGCGGGCATGGGGACCGTCTCCGGTGCAAAAGACTTGGCGAGTTTCTTAGGGCCAGGCGCGTGCTTTCTGGACTATAGCGGAAATGGAAAGCCAGACATCTTTGTCGCCGATAATGGCCCAGAAGGAGGCCTCGGTCTTTATCGCAATTTGGGTGATGGCAAGTTTGAGGATGTTACCAAGAAGGCCGGACTCGATCCGAACTTGCATGGGATCGGTTGTACCGTTGGCGATTATGACAACGATGGCGGCGTAGATATTGCGGTCAGCTTCGCGGGCCGCGTGGTCCTGCTACACAACGAGAAAAATGGAACATTCAAGGACGTGACTGAGGCCGCGGGTATAAAGAGTGTGGTTCATGACGCCGGGCTCACGTTCGTCGATTACGATCACGACGGCGATATCGATCTGCTAGTCACGGGCAATGCAGACAAGCCAGGAATGGTATCCAGAAAACCGACCGGCGCAAACTCGATGTGGCGTAACAACGCCAACGGTACGTTTACCGACGTCACTGAATCCGTCGGTCTCCAGGGCGCGACACCCAACCTTTCCGCCGTTGGTACCGATTACAACAATGATCGCGCCGTGGATATTGTGACGACTGGTTTGGGTAACGGATCGGGACCCGCAAGAGCGGGCAGTGACCTGGGAACGCTGGTTTACGAGAACCCACGAGAAGGCAAGTTCATCAAACGTGAACTCTGGTCGCCTCCAATGCCCTCGGAAACCTTTGGCGTCGCCGTCCTCGATTTCGATCACGATGGCTGGATGGATCTGGCTTTTACGCACGACGGTTCTCCCAGAATCAGCTTTTGGCGCAACAACCACGGCAGGAGCTTCGACCGCGTAAAGCTGCCTGAGACCAACTGGGTCCGCGCCTATGGCGTTGCCGCTTTCGACTACGACAACGATGGCTGGGTCGATCTCGTCGCCGTCGGCGAGACCAAAGAAGGAAAGGGCGAGGTGCGCCTGTTCCGCAATCTCGGCCCTGATGGGTTCAAAGACGTCACCGCTGACGTCGGCCTCGACAAGATTCAACTGAAAGATCCGCGCGCCATCATCACCGGCGACTACGACGGAGATGGCGCGACCGATCTGCTGATCACGCAGAATCATGGGCCGGCCGTGCTGCTGCGCAACGAAGGCGGCAATCAGAATCACTGGCTGCGGCTTTCGCTCAAGGGACTCGCCGACAACAAATCCGCCATCGGCACCAAGGTTGAAGTTTTTTCGGGCGGGAACCGGCAGAAGTTTGAGATTGCCGGATCGAACGGCTACCTCGGCCAGAACTCCACCGACATCGTCGTCGGCCTGGGCGACTCCAAGGAAGCCGACATCGTGCGCATGCTGTGGCCAACCGGCGTATTGGAAGATGAGATTCAGGTGGCGGGCGACAAGCAGCAGAACTTCCTCGAGATCGACCGCCGCGGCAGTTCGTGCCCTACGCTGTTCGTATGGAATGGGGAGCGCTACGAATTTGTCGCGGATATGCTGGGCGCGGGCGTGGTCGGGCACTGGGTTGGGCCGGGACAGCGTGATATTCCTCGGCCGGTTGAGTTCATCAAGATTGATCGCAAGGCGATTCGGGAGAAAGAAAATCCCCACCCTTCCCAAAGCCAGGGAAGGATGGGGCACCCAACGCTCAGCTTCCGCTTCATGGAACCGCTGGAAGAAGCGGTCTATTTGGATCAGGTGCGACTGATGGCGATCGATCATCCGGCGGATGTCGACGTCTATCCCAACGAGTATTTCGCTTCGAACCCGCCGTATCCGCCATTCAAGGTCGTGGTAAGTCGCGACGCGCGTCCGCCGGCTGGAGCGTGGGATGAGCACGGCCACAACGTTCTGCCGGATTTGCTGGCGCACCGTTATTTTGGCGATTTCGCACTGACGCAGTTTCAGGGATTCGCCAAGCTGCACACTTTGACGCTCGATCTAGAAGAGGCTTATCGCGGAGGCCCTCTATGGCTGCTATTGCATGGAGAGGTCGAGTACTTTTCGGCGAATAGTATGTACGCCGCGTCGCAAGCCGGAGTCGAAGCGACCTCGCCGTATGTGGAAGCGCTCGGACAGAATGGAAAGTGGAAGCGCGTGATTGACGACATGGGCTTTCCTGCCGGCGGCCCGCGCACCATGACCGCCGACCTTACCGGCAAGCTGCCGGCTGGGACGAAGAAGATTCGCATTACGACCAATCTGCAGATTTATTGGGACAGCATTCTGATTGATCGCGCGCCGCAGGATTCGCGCGACCAGTCCCAAAGTCCGCGCCTGACGCCGGTTCTGTTGGTGCGCGCGGATCTTGAATTTCACGGGTATCCGTTCAAGATCGAAGGAACGCCTCCGGGGAACGTGCAGTACGTCTATGAAAAGGCCAGTGCTACCGGGCCGTACACTCGTCCGTCGGGAACTTACACGCGCTATGGCGACGTGCTGCCGCTGCTGACCGCAACCGATGACCGGCTGGCAGTGTTTGGCTCGGGCGATGAAGTGCAACTGGACTTCGATCCCACGAATCTGCCGGCGCTTCCCAAGGGCTGGGTGCGCGATTATTTCTTTGCGGCCAACGGCTACGAAAAAGATATGGATTTCTATGCAGCGGAAGGGAACTATGTGGCGCCCCTGCCATTCCTCAGTATGGGTGAATACCCGTATTCAGCCCGCAAGGCGTTCCCACTCGATGATGCGCACGTAAATTATCTGCTCGAATACAACACGCGGCACATGTCGGGAAACGAACAGCGAGGGTATTGGTTCGATTATGGCGAGCCAAAATAGAGCCATTCATCGAACCTTTATAGAAACGTTTTAATATTGACAATTTTAGGCCTTCCATAATCCAATAGCCGCACCCATGGAAAACAGCTCCGCGTCTTCCTCTGCCGCGCCTCGGCTCCGCCGCACGCTCACGCTTTGGGATTTGATTTTCTACGGCATCGTTCTCATCCAACCGATCGCGCCGGTTCCGCTCTATGGCGTGGCGCAGAAACTCTCCGACGGCCACTTTGTCACCATTATTCTGATCGCGTTGTTCGCCATGTTGATCACGGCGGTCAGCTATGGACGCATGGGAGCGTTGTACCCGACCGCTGGATCGGCCTACACATACGTCGGAAAGGGACTCAACCCGCATCTGGGATTTCTGGCGGGCTGGGCCATGATCCTTGATTATTTGCTGCAGCCGCTGATCAATACGGTATGGATTTCAACCGCTTTGCACGAGCGCTATCTGCCGCAGATTCCTTACATCGCGTGGGCAGCGCTGATCGCGGGCATCATGACTGTGCTGAATCTGGCCGGGGTTAAGTCGTCGGCGCGCGCCAACAAGGTGCTGCTCGCGGTCATGTCGGTGGTGGTGGCCTTCTTCGTGTGGCTGGCGATTCGCTACTTGTGGCACGGACAAGGATGGGCTGGCTTGCTCTCGACCGAACCGTTGTACAACGCCAAGACGTTTAATGCGCATAAGATCCTGACCGCGACTTCGTTCGCGGCGCTCACTTATATTGGTTTCGACGGCGTGACCACGCTGGCCGAAGACGTAGAGAATCCTAAGCGCAACGTCTTGCTGGCGGTGGTGCTGACCTGTATTTTTGCGGGTGTGTGCAGCGGGTTTGAAGCCTATCTTGGGGCGCGGGTGTGGCCCGACTGGCGCTCGTTCCCGAACCTCGAAACCGCGTTTATGGATATCTGCAGCCGCGTTGGCGGCGTGGTTCTGTTCAATGCCATGGCCGTGATCCTGATCGTCGCCGCTTTCGGCAGTGGATTGACGGGCACGCTGGGGGCGGCGCGGCTGTTATTTGGCATGGGCCGCGATGGCGTGCTGCCCAGGAAATTTTTCGGTTATCTCAAACCCGGCAGCAGCACTCCGACCTACAACATCCTGCTGATTGGTGCGATTGCGTTTCTTGGGGCGGTCCTGCTTAACTCCATCGGGAGCGCGTACGAGCACGCGGGCGAATTGCTCAACTTCGGTGCGTTTCTCGCGTTCATGGGAGTGAACTTTGCCTGTTTTTGGCAGTTCTCGGTGATCGCAAAGAAAGCTGGCGGCGAGCGGCGGCTTGTGCGCGATGCGATTCTCCCGCTGATCGGTTTCGCGTTCTGCGGGCTGATCTGGTGGAACCTGAATAATCTCGCCAAGACCGTCGGCGGCATCTGGTTCGCGATCGGATTGCTTTATGTCGGATACAAGACGAACTGGTTCCGGTCAAAACCCGTGATGATTGATTTCAGCGACTCGTAGGAATTTGGTAATTTGGTAATCGGGTAATTGGGTAATTTCATTTCCGAGGTATTTCAATGCTCGGTTCCAGCAACATCGTTGCGTTTGTTCCTGCCCGGGATGCCGAGAAGGCGCGGGCATTCTACGAAGGTGTCCTTGGCCTTCGCTTCGTCAAGGATGACGGCTTCGCCATGGTACTGGATGCGAACGGGATCTTGATCCGGGTCGCGAAAATGAAGGATTTCACGCCTGCGCAGTTCACGATTCTTGGCTGGCAGGTTTCCGAGATCGAAACCGTAGCGCGCGATCTGCAGAAGAAAGGAGTCCATTTCGAAATCTTCGGATTCTTCAAGCAGGACGAACTCGGAATCTGGACCGCGCCCACGGGAGACAAGGTGGCGTGGTTCAAGGATCCCGACGGGAATATCCTCTCGGTCTCACAGCACGTCTAGCGAATTGGGTAATTGAGAAATCGGGTAATTGCGTAATTGTAAGAACCCGATACAGCTCCTATACCAGATTTTCAATTGCCCGATCACCTGACTCCGCAATTACTCAATCGCCTTCCACGTTCCAGCCGCTGACTTCGACCGACGGCTTGGCCGCGCCCAACTCGCTGGCGCGGTACGTCGCGGTGACTTCGCGCTTCTCGCCGGGCAACAGGGAAATATAGTTATCTTCCCAGACCACGGGGAGAATCTCTTCTCCCTTGGCCCCTTTGTCGACTTTCAGGCGCACAAAGAAGGCGAGATTCTTGCTCGGGTTCTGGAGAACTACGTGTGTGATTTCTTCTTCGCCTTTGCGCTCGCTTCGCTCGGTGACTTTCAGTTTCACTTTCGGCAACTGCGAGAGTGCGGTGAAGTCGGCGTAGGAAGCCGTCGGCGTCATCCACCACGTGGTCTTCGCCCAGTCGAGAGTTTCGGGCTTGGTCGAGAGCCAGTAGAAATTCGAGCCCACGAGTTTGCCGGACGAATCTTCCAGCCGCAATACGACGAAGTACGTGGGGCTCAGGTCCGTAACGTCGGAGAATGTGAAAATCTTGGTGGTGCTGTCGGCGGGGGCATCGACCGGATTCGATTGCGTGAACTTCGAGGTCATGTCGAGGTCGTAGATTTTTGTTGTGAGCTTCAATCCCTTCGCATCTTCGTACTGGCTGCTGACCACCCAGATCGAATGATCGTCGTAGCCATAGATGGGATGCAGCGCTTCCATGGCGCGTTTCGCGCCGAAGTATCCGCCGCCCGGCCGCAGGTAGTAGTCGTAGAGGTGCCAGATCATGGAAGGCCAGGCGTTGTTGAGCATCCACTGAATGACGCCGGTGGCCTGGTATTTGTTGCGACTGTAGGCCTCGTACATGGCGCGCACGCCTTCGTAGGTCTGCAGTTGTGACTTCATCGCGAAGTCTTGCACGTTGTCGGACTTGCCATAGCGGTTGGCGAGCGCTTCGCTGAATACGCCGATGGTTTTGAATTCGCCGCCGCCGGCGTGATAATTCCAGACGTCATCAATGGGCCACATGTGGTCTTTGCCCACCATGGCGCGTATGCTTTCGACCGGCGGAACGGCCGGTCCCATGCTGGTTTCCGTGTTGAAGCCGTAGGCGCCGCCGCAGCCTCCGGGATTGCACTGCTTGCGTTCGGGTTGTCCTTGCGGGGTGTCAACCTCCCAGTAGCTGGGCGCTACATACTCATAGGGTCCGGTCATCTTGACGCCGCTGTCGCCGGTCACGCTGGTCTTCTTGCCCGTGGCGGATGAAACGACGGGGTTGGGCCAGAGCAGTTCCTTCTCGACGTCGAGGTACATCTGCTCCACATCCGGCGGCGGAGCGTTGTCGCTGCCATTCAGCCACATCACCAGGCTGGGATGGCTGCGCAGACGGTAGATCTGATCGCGCAGGGACTGCTTGGCGATTTCGAAATCCTCCGGCTGCCAGCGTGGCCAGCGTTCCCAAAAATCGCAGCAGCACCATCCGGCCATGACGAGAATGCCCTGGCGGTCGGCCAGGTCGAAGAACTCCTGGGTCTCCAGCTTGCCTTCGAGGCGGATCGTATTCAGTCCCATATCGTGGACGTAGCGAAATTCGTCGTGCAGGCGCTGCGAATTTTCGCGCAGCATCAGGTCGGGCGTCCAGCCCCCGCCGCGAATGAGAATATTTTTGCCGTTGATGTGGAAGGCGCGCCCGCCGACCGAGTTTAAGTCGGAGGTGATTTCGCGAATGCCGAACTCGGTGTTCGCGTGATCGCTTACCGTGCCATTGGCCTCGAACTCCAGGGTGAGCGCATACAGATTTGGCTTACCCATTTGTGTCGGCCACCACAGGCGCGGGTTCGCGAAGACAAGTTGCTGGAACTTGTCGGGTGTGAAGGCGATGTCTTTCGCTTCGTTGGGTCCGAGTTCAACGTCCTGTTCGAATTTGACCGCTTCGATCTGGCCTTTGAGTTTGCCCTTGACTGGCTGGCTGGTGCCGTTCTTTAGTTGTGCGGTTACGGTGAGCTGCGCGCTATCGTTTGCAGGTGGATTCAGTTTCGATACGACTGTGGGGTAGCGCAGCGCTACGGGACCGCTGGAGGTGAGGTAGACTTCGCGCCACAGCCCCATGTTTTTGTCGGGAGGAGCGGGATTCCAGTCGACGAACGTGATGGCCAAATCGTGCTCGGTTGGGGAAAAGACCTGCACGGCAAGAACGTTCTCCGCACCGGGTTTGGTGGCGTCCGTGACGTTGAATTCATAGGTGCGCCAGGCGCCAGCGACGTCGTCGGATTTGGCGACTTGCTTTCCGTTGAGAAAAATGTTCGCACGATAATTGATGCCGTTAAATTTCAACCAGACGGTCTTGCCTTTGTAAGATGCCGGCACAGCGAACTGTTTGCGGTACCACCACGACACCGCATACGGGCTGTCGGGCGCCATCGCGATGTTGGAAAAATTCGCGCCGATCGGATAGTTGAGTCCCGGAAAATCGCGAAGGTTCATGCCGAACAGAGGATCGGGGAAGGTCTTGTCCTTGACCAGAGCGGCCACCACGGTAGTGGGCACGGTTCCTTCATGCCATCCCTGGGTTGAAAATTGGGGTGTCGAGATGACCTCTCCTTTGGCTTCGACCTTGGCCGACGTTTGCAAAGACCAGCCGTCGTGCAAGGACAGCTTCGCTTCGGCAGCGTGCTTCACTCGGGTTGTGTTTTGGGCGAGAAGAGATGAAACCAGAAAGAATTGGACCAGAACGAAGAGAGTGACTGCAAGCCGATTGCCTGAGTTCATGGTGCTCCTGTGAATGGCGCGTCGTACACGTTGGGGATCATCCGGGTCGCGGAAGTGCCCCCGGAGAATGGATAACACTTATATTAATTCGTTTCAATAGCGGAGTTTTACGGGTGTGTGCCTCGCGTGGGCTCGACATGCTCTTGCACGGGATTACGAACCGATCCGTTGCGTGCGGTTGGGTTCGGCTGGTTTATAATTGAAAATTCGGCTTTCAACTCTGGAGTGATAAGAAGATGATTCGTTTTTTGCAGACCCAAGGGCCAACTAAGAAGATCATTCTTAGCGGCATCCTGCTCGTGATTTGCGGCGCCATGGTGATCACATTTATTCCTGGCGGCCTGACCTCCGAACTGACGGGCACGCCCGGCAAGGGCATCGTCGCCAAGGTGGATGGCGGAGACATCAGCACCGACGAGGTGCGCCAAACCGCTCGCCAAATGGCGCAGCAAGATGCGCAACGTTACGGCGAGATGGCGTCGAAGTTGATGCCCTTTCTTATGCAGCAGGAGACCGTGCGCGCAGTGGATCAGATGATTAACCGCCAGGCTCTGCTGAGCGAAGCCGGGCGCATGGGGCTGCGCGTCTCGCCAGAGGAAGTGAAGGACGAACTGCAGCACGGGCGCTATGCGGCGACCTTTTTCCCCGGCGGCAACTTCATCGGTGCGGTCGAATATGAAGACATGCTGCAGCGGGCCAATCTGACGCCCACCAAGTTTGAAGAGGCGGTGGGCAACGATATTCTGCTCACCAAGTTGCAGGCTCTCATTTCCGGCAGCGCCAGCGTGAGCGAAGCCGAGATTCACCAGCAGTTCATCAAGCAGAATTCAAAGGTCAAATTCGATTACGCGGTGTTGAAGCAGGAAGACTTGCGCAAGGGTTTGCATCCGACGGACGAAGAACTGAAGGCGTTTTATGAGAGCCACAAGGCGAGCTACGCCAACTCGGTTCCGGAAAAGCGCAAAGTCAAGTACGCGGTCATCGAAACCGGCAAGGCTGCGGCGGATGTGCAGGTAACGCCGGAGGACCTGCGCGCTTACTACGATCAGCATCGCGACCAGTACCGTGTGCCCGAGCAGGTCAAGGTCAGTCATATCCTCATCAAGACTCCGCTCCCGGGGCCCGACGGCAAAGTGGACGAGAAGGGCGTGGCTGAGGCGCAGCGGCGCGCCGAAGATTTGCTGAAGCAATTGAAGAGCGGCGCCAAGCTGGAAGATTTGGCAAAGAAATATTCCGAAGATCCGGGCAGCGCCAAGCAGGGGGGATCGCTCGGGTGGATCGGCAAAGGCCAGACTGTCCCCGAGTTTGAGAAGTCCGCCTTCTCGCTTCCCAAGGGACAGATCAGCGAACTGGTGAAGAGCAGTTACGGCTTCCACATCATTCGCGTCGACGAAAAGCAGGAAGCGCACATGAAGACTCTCGACGAAGTGAAGGCCGAGATCGAGCCGGTCCTGAAGCATCAGAAGGGACAGCAGATCGCGCAACAGAAGGCGGATGCGCTGCTGAAGCAGGCTCGTGCGCAGGGATTGGACGCAGCCGCGGCATCGCAAGGCGTCCCGGTGATCGCTTCGGATTTCTTCGCTCGCAAGGACATGTTGCCGGGGCTGGGGCCAGCGACGCAGTTTATGGACGCGGTATTCAGCGAGGCCGAAAAGTCGCCGCCGGATGTGGCTCCGGCATCGCAAGGCATCGTGGTATTTCAGCTGTTGGGAGTGAAGCCGGCTGCAACGCCGACGTTTGAAGAGATCAGGAGCCGAGTCGAGGAAGAATTCAAGAACGAGCGCTCCTCGATCCTGCTGTCACAGAAGATCCAGGAACTGTCGGACCGCGCCAAGGCCGAGCATGATCTGAAGCGCGCGGCCAAAGAACTGGGCGCGACGGTAAAGACCAGCGACTTCGTTCTGCCCGACGGACAGATTCCCGACGTGGGCTCGATGTCGGGACAGGCCTCGGTGGCCTTCACCATGAAGCCGGGCGAGATCAGCGGGCCGATCAACAGCGGCGCGAACGCCGTGGTGCTGGCGGTGCTCGAGAATCAGCAGCCCTCGGATGCGGATTACGCCGCGAAGCGCGATCAGATCCGCGATCAACTGCTCTTGGGCAAGCAGCAGGAGCGCTTTGGACTTTTCGTTTCCAGCCTGGTCGACGAGATGACGAGATCTGGCAAGATTAAGAGAAACGAAGAAGAGATAAAGGCATTGAGTCGCGGCAGCAGCGAGCAGGGAATGTAGCGGCGGTTACATGTCCTTTCCGCGCGCCGCAGGCATTTTGTTGCATCCCACGTCGTTGCCCTCTCGCGGCGGCATTGGTGATTTCGGGCCAGCCGCTTATCGTTTTGTAGATTTTCTCGCTTCTGCTCGCCAAGGTCTTTGGCAGGTTCTGCCTCTGGGGCCGCTCGGCTACGGCAATTCGCCTTACTCCTCGACCTCAGCCTTCGCTGGAAATCCGCTCCTGATCAGTCTGGAACGCCTCACCGAACATGGCTGGATCGATCGCGCAAAGCTCGATTCGGCCAAGCTCGAATCCTCGCCGGGTTCCGACCCCGTCGAATACGACCACGTTTTCGCGCAGAAGATGCCGCTCTTGTTTGAGGCGGCGCGGACCTTCCTGCGCTCAGGCTCGGGCGATGCGTTGCGGAGGCTTGAAAGTTTCCGCGCGAAAAATGCTTGGTGGCTGGACGACTTCGTTCTGTTCGATGCCCTCCGCGCTCGGCAGAAACTCAAGAGCTGGAATCAGTGGCCGCGTGATCTCGCGCATCGTGAGCCGGTTGCTTTGCAGAAGGCCCGTCAGGAACTGGCCGACGATATCGGGATTCGAAGCGCATTGCAGTTCGCTTTCTACGAACAATGGCGGGCGTTGCGACGCTACTGCTCGGAGCGGGCAATCCGCGTCGTGGGCGATGTTGCGATCTTCATGAACCACGACAGCGCCGACGTTTGGACGCACCGCGAGCTGTTTCGGCTGAACGAGAATCTGGAGCCGGAGGTGGTGGCCGGCGTGCCTCCAGACTTTTTCAGCAAGACCGGACAGCGTTGGGGGAATCCGCTATACCGCTGGGATGTGATGAAGAAAGGCGGCTATCAATGGTGGATTCAACGGCTGCGCTGGGCGACAGAACACTGCGACTACATCCGGCTGGATCACTTCCGGGGGTTCGACCAGTTCTGGGAAATTCCCGCGGGCGAGGAGACGGCTGTGAATGGCCGCTGGGTAGATGGACCGCGAGATGACCTGTTTCTGAAGCTCCGCGAGGCACTGGGCGGTCTGCCGTTTTTTGCTGAGGACCTTGGCTACATTACTCCCGAAGTGCACGCGCTGCGGGAGAGATTGCAAATTCCCGGAATGGCCGTTTTGCAGTTCGGTTTCGGGGATGAAGGCGCGCACATGTACCTGCCCCATCGCGCCGAAGGCAAAGTCATCTACACCGGTACACACGACAACGACACAGTGGTGGGCTGGTGGCATTCTGGCGCGACCGAACACGAGCGCCGCAACGCTGAGGCCTATGTCGGACGCTGCCAGGATGGCATCCATTGGGCATTTATCCGCGCGGCGCAATGTTCCGCGGCGAGCCTGTGCATTGTTCCCTTGCAGGATGTGCTCGGGCTTGGTAGCGAGGCCCGCATGAATACTCCCAGTCTGAATGGCGGCAACTGGCGGTGGCGTTTCGAGCCGCAACAACTCAAGAGTGAACTGGCGGCGAAGTTGGCTCATCTCGCCGAATTGAGCGATCGTCTTCCCAAGCCATTCGCCGCGCTGGCGGATGAGAGCTTTGCCGCCTGAAGCCAGTCGCTCTGATCTCAATTGTGAACAGAATGTTACAGCAAGCCCGCTTTGCCCTTCTGCGCAAATCGTGTATAGAGGGTACGGGAGTGTTGCCGTGAGCGAAGCGATTATCGAAGCCGTCGGGGTTGAGAAGTCGTATCCGCAGGCGGATGGAACGCGCATTCAGGTTGTCGGGCTGACTAATCTCGTGATTGAACCGGGGAAGATCGTCGCATTGCTGGGGCCATCGGGTTGCGGCAAGTCCACGCTCCTTCGCATGTTGACCGGGCTTTCGCACCCGTCTTCGGGAACGCTTTTATGGCACGGCAAGCCGCTTGACGGCAAGATGCCGAACGTGGCCATCGTTTTTCAGAGCTTCGCTCTTTTCCCGTGGCTCACAGTGCTGGAAAATGTTGAAGCTCCGCTGGAGGCGAAGGGAGTGCCGACTGTCGAACGCCGCAAACGCGCTCTGCGGATGCTCGATACGGTTGGTCTCGATGGCTTTGAGACCGCGTATCCCAAGGAACTTTCTGGCGGCATGAAGCAGCGAGTGGGGTTCGCGCGTGCCCTCGTCGTGGAACCGGAAGTGTTGTTCATGGACGAACCGTTCTCGGCGCTCGACGTTCTTACCGCGGAAAACCTGCGCGGGGAACTGATGGAGCTCTGGCTGAACAAGAAAATGCCGGCCAGTGCCATTTTTATTGTTACGCACAACATTGAAGAGGCGGTGATGCTCGCCGACCGCGTGATGGTGCTGGGGCGAAATCCGGCACGCATTCGTTCGGATTTCAATATCCGGCTGAAGCATCCGCGGGACCGCAAGTCTACGCGCTTTGTCGAGCTGGTGGATTACATCTACAAGGTCATGACCGAGCCGGAAATCGAGCACGCCTTGCCCGATGCCGAGACCACGGCGGAAATCATTCTGCCCACGGGGGGGATCACGAAAGATTCGCTGAAGAAGCAGGAAGGTCCCATGCGCACGGCGAAATACCAGATGCTGCCGCATGCTCGCGTGGGCGGAGTCGCGGGGCTGACGGAATTGCTCCGTGATCGCGGCGGGCGCGAGGATCTGTTCCGCCTGGCCGAAGAACTGGTGCTCGACGTCGAAGATCTGCTTCCTATTCTTGAGGCCTGTGTGTTGCTTGGGTTCGCGTGGCTGAAAGAGGGCGACGTGCAGATTACTCCGCAGGGTGTGGCGTTTGCCGAAGCCGACATTCAGCAACGCAAGATTCTGTTCCGGCAGGCGGCGCTGGAACATGTCACCATCCTGAAACAGATTGACAGCGTGCTGAAACGCAAGTCGGACCACTCGATCGCAGACGAGTTCTTTCACGACATTCTCGACGAACATTTTGCCGAAGATGAAGTGCAGCGCCAGTTCGAGACCGCGGTGAACTGGGGCCGATACGCCGAGATATTTGATTATGACCGCGAGAAGGGTCGGCTGGTTCAGACTGAACCGCCGGCGCCATCAGAGTCTCCTGCTGCACCTGGGGTCGACGCCCCGACCGGGACCTCCGCACCGAAATCCTGAACAACAGTACGATTGGAACGGCGATCGCATGAAGAAATCAACCAGCCTGCGAGGATTTTCGGCGTATCGAATCTGGGCACAACTGCCCAGCATCGAGATCTCGTATCTGCCGGACATCCTTATGTTCGGGGCGGGGATCGCCTTGTTTTATGGCGTGCTCGTGGTCGGGCGGACCTGGCTCGGCCCTTTTACGCCGCAGGTGGAAATCTCGCGCAGTCCGCTGGCGCTGGTGCCCTATGCGGGATATTCGCTGCTACGGATCACGATTGCGTATGTACTGAGCCTTGCCTTCACGCTGGTATATGGGTACGTAGCGGCGTACAACCCGCGGGCGGAGCGGTTCATGATTCCGTTACTCGATGTGTTGCAGTCGATCCCCGTGCTCAGTTTTCTTCCCACAGTGATGCTGGCGATGGTGGCGTTGTTTCCGGGAAGGCAGCTTGGTGTGGAAGCGGGCGCAATCCTGCTGATCTTTACCGGGCAGGTGTGGAACATGGCGTTCAGTTTTTACGCTTCGCTGAAGAGCATTCCAAACGAGATGCGCGAGGCGGCAAAAATTTACCGCTTTAGTTGGTGGCAGCGCTTCACTGAGGTGGAGTTGCCCTTCTCGGCGATAGGACTGGTATGGAACTCGATGATGTCGGTGGCCGGGGGCTGGTTTTTCCTGATGGCCTGCGAGATGTTCGTGCTCGGTTCGCGCGACTTTCGGCTGCCCGGACTGGGTTCGTATCTGCAGACTGCGGCCGGCGCGGGCGACACGCGGTCGATTCTGTGGGGAGTCGCTACCATGATCGCGGTGATCGTCCTGATGGACCAGTTCATCTGGCGTCCCGTGATCGCATGGGCAGAAAAGTTTAAGGTGGAGCAGGTCGAGAGCAGCGACGCTCCGTGCTCGTGGGTACTCGATCTGATTCGACATTCGCGCAGTCTGGCGCAGATTCGCAAGAAGACGGTGCGTCCGCTGAGAGAGCGCCTGATGCTCTACTTTTCGCGCGTGCGCTCCAGCGATGAGGCCGAGCAGCGCAGCCTGTGGAAGATTTGGCTTACGCGTGTCCTGGCAGCGGTGCTGCTGGCTGCGATGAGTTACGGAGTCGTTCGTGTGGTGATTATTTTGACCGGCCTGCAGAAGGCGGAGTTGCAGGAGACTGGGATCGGCCTGGGGGCGACCTTCCTTCGCGTGAACCTTACTTTGCTGCTTGGCGCGTTGTGGACGATTCCGGCGGGCGTGGCCATCGGCTTCAATCCGCGGCTCGCGCGCATCGCGCAGCCGCTGGCGCAGATTGCAGCTTCGGTTCCCGCGACCGCTCTATTTCCGGTAGTGCTGCTGTTGCTGATTCGCCTGGGCGGCGGACTGGGGGTTGGCTCGATCGTGCTCCTGCTGTTGGGTACGCAATGGTACATCCTGTTCAACGTGATTGCGGGAGCGATCGCGATCCCGACGGATTTGAAGGAGTGCTGCTCCGTCTTCCGGTTGCACGGGATTGAGCGCTGGAAGAAGCTGATCCTGCCTGGCATTTTCCCATACCTCGTCACCGGCATGGTAACGGCATCCGGCGGAGCCTGGAACGCGAGCATTGTCGCGGAATATTTTCATTTTAAGGGCCACATCTACACGACAACCGGGTTGGGAGCGGTCATCTCCCAGGCTAGCGATGCAAGCAACTCCAAACTGCTTCTCGCCGCCACCGTGATGATGGCTGCGACGGTCGTCACAATGAATCGCCTGGTGTGGCGCAGGCTATATGCACTCGCCGAGACGCGATACCGTCTGGAGACCTGATCATTTTTTCGGGCGCAGCCTGGTTGCGTCCGCGGGCAGGATACAGGCCTGCGCAGCGTCTTTAAGCGCTTCGTCAAGGTCTTGGCCCAGACCCGCGAGTTCCTCTTGATTCATCAATTCCTGCATGCGCTCAAAAAGCTGGCGTTCCTCCTTACGAATATGGGCGGACATCTGCTGAGCGAATGCCGACACGTCGCCTGTCGACATGGAGTGCGCTTCTGCTTTGGCAAAGCTTTCGCGCAGCATGAAGTGGTCGAACAGCAGTTCCTCTACCAGGGGATTTAATTCCGGGAACCGGCGCGCCGCGGGGAACAATACGTGCTCTTCCGCCGCGAAATGAATTCGGATTTCAGTTTGAAATTGCTGCGCGATTTCCGCTTGCCATGCAGTCAGATCGGCTTCGACGATGGGCGCCGCGCGATCGACGCGAACACACAGGGCCAAGGCGCGCTGATGCTGGTGAGAGAGCGGAATCAGATTTCGGTCGCGCAGCATGACGAGTCGTCCTCAGGACTTCGCGCTCGCTAGTCCGGGTACCGCAGGTTCTCCCTCCGTCTCCACACGTTCGGCGGCGGGGCGAACCGTCAGCCAGTCTGTGCGGACACGCTGCCATTCCTGGATCAGCATTCCGTTGGCCTCGAAGAAGCTGCGAATGCGGTAGCGTTCCCAGCCCGCGATTTCTTCCAGAATCGGCGCCAGCACCGCGAGGGC
>CABEDM010000370.1_pt1 | contig 17153 bp, 10 predicted proteins | sample 3423041 | NCBI WGS metagenome assembly CABEDM01 (sample SAMEA5534329, study PRJEB31848) | metagenome | biome: tundra; feature: field; material: soil | place: USA | collected 2013-05 | depth 0.15 m | reverse complement strand
CCCCCGGCGTCAAATACTCCCACGACCTTCCACGATCCCTTGCCAAATTCCATCGTGTCGCCGATGTTGGCGTGGGTGAAGCGGTCGCGAATGGATTTGCTCACCACCACTTCCCGTTGCCCCGTCTGAAACCAGCGTCCCTCCACCAGTTTCGCGCTGGGCCGCATTTCCAGGCCGTCGGGCATCATTCCCCGCACCGTCACATTCACTTCACCGGTGCCGTCTTTGCGCGGCAGGATGATCACCACCACCCACTCGCCCGAGGTCATGGGCTCGCCATGGCTGTCTTTGGCGATACCGGGAAGAGTTTTTAGCGTGGGGTAGAGCGAGGCGTCAAACCCACCCGACAACTCCGCCTCCGATCCTTTGCGCAGCACCAGCACGTTCAGCGGATTGCCGCTGTTGACAAAGGCGCGCTGCAATCCCGCCAGCAGCGCCATCAAAAAGATTGCAGTGGTGACGGTGAGCGCGATGCCCAGCGCCGTCATGAGCGTGAGTCCCTTACGAAGCCTTAAATTGCGCACGTTGTAGCTGATCGGTATCGCCATAAGTAATCTTTACCCCCGTAGCGCCGGGACGGCGGTGCTACTCAGCCGATGTGGCGCAGCCCTTCCACGATATTGGTGCGTGCCGCGCCGTACGCCGGTAGACATCCGCTAACGAATCCCACCGCAGCGGCCACTAACAAGGAAATCAACATGGTGGGAACAGTAACCCGCATGCCCGCCGGAATACCGATCGCGAGGGGAGAGTGGGTCAACCACTGTATAGCCAAGGTCGCCGCCAGAACCCCAAACATTCCGCCCGCGACCGACAAGGCGACGGCTTCACCGACGAGCATCGCGAGCAGGCGCCGGCGCGTAAATCCCAGCGTCTTCAGCACGGCGACCTCGCGCGTTCGTCCACGGATTGACATCGCCATGGTATTAGCCGACACCAGAAGGATGGCAAAGACCACCGCGCCGCAGATGCTGAGAATGAAGGCCTTAACATTACCCAAGGTCGCCACAAACGATAGCAGGAAGGCTTGCTGGCTTTCCGTTTTAGTGCGCTGTGGCGCGTTGCGGAACATTTCGTCGATCGCCGAGGAGACCGGCGCCACATCACTGGGCGAAGCCACCTGCGTGATATACCAGCCTGCCTGCCCCTTAAACCAACTCACCGACTCTTCCAAATACTTGGTGCTGAAGTACAACGAGCGAGCGGGAGGATCAATCTTGTAGATCGCACGGATGGTAAGTTCGGGGTGCACCGGAAAGTACGGGCTCTGCAAGGTGATGCGGTCGCCAATCTTCCACCCATATTTCTTACTCAGTTCAACATCCACCATTGCCCCGGTCCGATCGCGTTGCCAGGCCAGGACCTGGTCCGGAGGGACAATCTTGTCAGATGCGACCTTCAGGTACTCCTCGGGGTCGGTGGCAACCTGGGCGAAGGCATTCGCCGAGCGGTCGTCCTTGTAATGGTTCCCGAAATAAGTCATCGGTACTACTGCCAGCACGCCGGGGACGCTGCGAATCTTGTCTCGGTAGTAAGCCGGAAGGAAAAATGCCAACGATACGCGGTCGCGTGTAATGATGCGCTTCGCCGCGTCCGGAGTGCCCGGGTCGATGTAAAACGTGCGCCAGATCGACATCATCATGGTGAGCAAGAGCAACGAGAATCCAATGCTCGCCATGGTCAGCAGGCTGCGCCGCTTGTTCCGAAATGTGTTGCGCACAACAAAACTGCCCAGCGTCATAACTTCATCCGATGTGACGTAATCCGTCGACGATGTTTATTTGGGAAGCGTGGTAAGAAGGCACGGCCGAACTTAACAATCCAACCACGCCGGATGTGAACAGGGCGACGAGCCAAATCCCCGGCGTCACCTTCAGGGGGAAAAAGCTGAAGAACTGAGGAGAATGGGTGAGTTCATACACCATCAACCAGCCCAGGCCAACGCCGAGCAGGCCCCCAGCCAGCGAGAGCGCCACCGCTTCGCTCACGAACAGTCCCAGCACGCCGCGCTTGGTGAAGCCCAGCGTTTTCAGCACCGCCACTTCGCGCGTGCGCTCGCGGATCGACATCGCCATGGTGTTGGCCGATACCAGCAAAGTCGCGAAGACCACTGCCGAGCAGATGCTCAGAATGAACGCCTTCACGTTGCCCATCATGGCCACAAACTCCAGCCCGAACGCCTTCTCACTCTCCGTCTTGGTAGGCTGAGGCGAGTTCCGGAACATGTCGTCCACGGTGCTTGCAATCGTGCTCACATCAGAGGGAGATGCCGCGAGAATGCTGAAGGTGCCGGCCTGTCCCTTGAAGAAAGCCACGGCCTCTTCTACGTATTTCGCATTGAAGTAAACGGACTTGTTGTCGGGCGTCGAGTGGAAAATGCCACGCACGTTCAACTCAAGATTAACGGGGTAAATCGTTCCCTGCAGAACAATCCGGTCGCCCAGTTTCCATCCGTACTTCGTCGCCAGGGAGTCGTTCACAATTACGCCCTGGCGGTCGCGCCGCCACTCCGTGGCTTGTGCTTCCGGCATTGCGGCGTCCCGGTAAACTCTGAAGAATTCATCCGGATCGGTGCCGAACTGCGCGAAAAAGTTCTCCGGCTTCTGGTCTTTGTAGATCCCGCCAAACCAAGAGACCGGCACCACTGACACGACCCCAGGAATCGCTCGAATCTTTTCCCGGTAGTAGCCGGGCAGCGAAAATGTGAGAGAAACGCGATGGCGGACCACAAGCCTCTCCGCGGACTCAGCGCTGCCCTGGTCGAGATAAAAAGCCCGCCAGATCGTCATCATCAACGTGAGCAAGAGCAATGAAAAAGCTATGCTCAACACCGTCAGCGTACTGCGGCGCTTGTTGCGGAACGCGTTCTTGGTGACAAACCGGGTCAACGTCATTGGCGTACTCCAGAGGGTTCCGGGAGCCGGGTGCAGGAGAATGGCACGTCCCAGCCCACCAAGGATAGACGAAGTACCTCGCTATCGACAACCGGGCCGAATTCGATTTTTTCCACGCCTAAAATACTCAACCCCACAGAGCCAAGCCTCTTCTCTATAGTGTCGAGCACTGGCCCTTACCCACAAGTGGAGATCGTCATCAAGCCAGGATGACAAATGTCACACCAGGCCATCCATAACAATTACAACCGCTGTCGCGACCATAAAGTCACGCTGCCATTCCGGCCTCCGGAGATTGCCGATCAAACCGCTACCGGCGGTCGCGATGTCTAATCGAAGAGCATCCGCGGACGCCTTATGAAACTGCTGGGCAGCCGCGTCATTGAGTCGCTCATACGCCATCAATGCCGGCGTCCTCCCCGGCGTTTCCCACCTTACCTTGGTAACTCGAAGCTTGGCACGAGCAGAGATATCCTAACCCTACCCATGCCCCGGGTCTCGCCGGCCGAGCTTTGTCGCGGCGACGCGAAAGGCTCGTGATGGTGTGGAGCGGGAAAAAAATAAATGCCTACGAAAATCGGCCACTTCGAAATCCTAAGTGAACTGGCGAAATCGCTTACGAGCGCGGTTTACAAAGCCAATGACCCTGAAAGCGGGCAGACGATTGCCCTGAAAGCCATCCAGTTGAGCGCGTTCGGGGAGAGCGCGGCGGCGCTCGAACAGGCGTTGCTGGCGGAGGCTGAGAACACCAAGGTTTTGAGCAGTTCGAACATCACCAATGTGTTTGGAGCGGGTGAAATTGAAGGCCAGTTCTGCGCGGCCATGGATTACGTACAAGGCAACAGTATTGCCACGATGCTGACGCGCAAAGAAGGGTTTTCCATCTGGGATCTTCTCGATATCGGACGGCAGTTGTGCAGCGGCTTCGATCACGCCAAGTCGCACAACATTGTTCATTACAGCCTGGAGCCATCCAAGATCATGTGCGGGTGGGACGGCACGGTCAAGATTCTGGGGTTCGGCGTCTCAAGCGTGGGCAACTTCGTGCAGTACCTTCCGGAAGGGGTTTCCTCGATCCTGTATTACATGTCGCCGGAACAGGTTCAGGGCCAAGCCACCGACGCTCGCTCGAATCTGTTCAGCCTGGGCGCCATGTTCTACGAAATGGTGACCGAGCGGAAGGCATTTGATGGCGAAGATGTGAAATCCCTGCGCCAGAGTATTCTGGAAAGCACGCCTGTCGCGCCCCTCCACGTCAATCCCAAGGTGCATCCTCTGTTGAGCGACCTCATCATGAAGGCGCTGATGAAAGATCCGGCACAGCGCTACCAGAGTAGCAAGGAATTGCTTGACGATCTGGAGAACTGCAAAGAGTCGAGGCCGGTAGCGTCCAAGAAGCCAGAGGCACCAAAGGGTGCTGCTGTCGCAATCAAGACGAATGCCGCGGCCCAATCAAAGTTTGTAACGCCCGCCGCAACCAAGCCCGTCGAAAAGAAGGTCGCCGCGCCGCAGGCGCCGATTGCGCAAGCGCGACCAGCGGGTTTGGCTAAACCGGCTTCGAGCCTTGCTACCCCGAAAGCAGCCGCGGCCGCCGCAGGGGTCGGCGACGGGACTCTCTCTTCTCCGGAAGTTCCGCAGGTCGACCTGTCGAGTTCCTACGGGACCATCGACGCCTCGGAGACTGTGTCCGCGCACATGTCCTCGGCCGTCAGCGATGAGCCGCAGGTCGAAAGCTTCGATACGCAGGTTGCCGCCGACGCTCCGAAGATCGCAATCGATCCGCTGATGGCCGAGGGTGGGTCGAAGGCCAGAAGTGGCACGAGTTTCTCGGAAATCTCCGAACTGCCCCCGCTCAAGGAAGTCTATGTCCCGCCGCCTCCGCCGCCTCCGCCGCCTCCGTCTTCCTTTCAGCCCGTGCAGTCTGCTGGCCCGACGGCAACGGTGTTTAAGGCAAGCCGCAAGATCGAGGAGAAGCCTAGAGTACAGCCCCGTGAAGTTGCCGAGAAAGCAATTAAAGAGATCAAAAACGTTCCGCCCAAGCTGATGCTCTATGCGCTTGCCGGGGCCGGCATCCTGATTCTGATCATCGGCATTGGGGTCACCATCTATGTTCACAGTCTGAACGGCGATGACGATTCTGGCGCGGGACGCTCCTCCGCCGTGGCGGAAACTCCAGCGCAGCCTCAGGCCAGCCAGAGTGCGCCGACACCGGTCCCGACTGCAACCCAGCCTGCCGAGACCCAGGGCCCCACAGATCAGCCCGCCGCGACCGAGGAGCCCGAAACTCCGGTAGCTCAGCCCGGTGTGCCTTCGAAAGCGCGGAATGCACGCAGGAAGGCAGTTGCTCCGGCAATCATTCCCGGACAGTTGGCTATTGACTCCACACCTCAGGGTGCCCAAGTTCAGGTGGATGGCAGGGGTGATCCGAACTGGGTCACTCCGTTCGCTATGACGAACCTTCAGCCCGGGCAGCATGCCATTACCGTGAGCAAGGCGGGCTACTCCACCGACTCGCGGACCATGAATGTGACCTCGGGAAACCGGGCGACCACGGTCGTCCACCTGGCGAAGTTAATGGCTACTCTGGTGGTGAAGAGCGATCCTCCAGGGGCCAGCATCTACGTGGACGGCCGTGACATGGGCACGAAAGCGCCGGGACAAATCAGCGTGGACAAAGGCCAGCACGTGGTGCTGGTTCGCATGTCGGGATACATTGACGAAACCATGAACGCGCAGTTCGCGCTCGGGCAAACGTTCAACTTCTCTCCGACGTTGCGGCCTCTCGGCAATACGGACAACCTCAAGACCGTCGGAAAGATGTCGAAGCTGTTCGGTGGAAAGGGCCAGGCGGGACAGGGGACCCTGAGCATACGCACGCAGCCCAAGGGCGCGCAGATCGCGATTAACCAGCACCTGCTGGAAAAGGGCTCGCCGGCGGACGTGTTGCTCGATCCCGGAAACTACGTGATCGACCTTACCCTGACCGGGCATGCGCCCGTGCACAGAGTCATCACCGTCGACAAGGGCGGCAAGGTGGTTGTCGACGAAGTGATGCAGCCGCAGTAAGGGCTGCCAAATGTTCCGCGGCATGCTGTATCCTCTCCGTAAGTTCGCAGCATAAATCCACGCTGTCATCCTCCGCAAAGCGAAGAACCTATGCACTTGACCGTGCAAGTGCGTCGGCTTTTCGCTGCACTCAAGATGAACAGTCCACACTTTTGTCACGAATGTGAGGGACACGCACACCAGGTCTGGCGAAGCGTCACACCAGCCACGCTCTTCACGCGCCGGCACCCGTTCGTCACAGCAAAGGGCTGACGAAGTCGCGAGATGGCGCGGCAATTTCACGTTGATTTCCATTCCCGTGGAATCGGAACTCGGGCGGACGAGAATCGCTGTTAGGTCGCGAGCCAAGTCTCGCATAAGCAAAAACAGGGCACGCGAAGTTCCTTCGCATCCCTGTCGTCTATGAGGAGAACTTATTTGGGTAACTTGAAGTTGATGGTGACTTGCGTCTGAATCTCGACCGGCTCGCCGTTGAGCAGGTAGGGCTTGTACTTCCACTGTTTGACCGCATCCGTGGCGGCCTTGGCGAGCTGCGAATCGCCGCTCATCACTTTCACGTGAGTGATGTCGCCGGCTTTTGAAACGGTCGCCATCAGCTCGACGGAACCCTCAACCCGCATGCTCAGGGCATTCCTGGGGTAGATGGGCTGCACTTTCTTAAACAACAACCCCCGCGATACCCCTTGGGAGATATTCAGGGCCTGCAGCAGCGGCTTGGGTGCGCCTGCTTCGCCGCTGCCAAAGTCGGGCGGAGGTGCGCTGGCACCTGCGGTCGCGATCCCAATCATGCTGGGAGCCGGAGCGTCAGCCGCTCCGGGTTTTGCATGTACTGCCGGGGCCTTGCCTCCCTTGACCACAAGCGGCGCCGCAGCAGCCTCTGCCGCATCGGGAGTCGCGCTCGTAGCGGGCAATGCGGAGCTTGAGGGTTTCGTGGAATTCGGCGTAGAGGAAAGGTCGGAATCGTCAAGAGCAGAATCGGTGTTGTCCGATGCATGACCCTTTGCGGCCTGAGCTGCGGGCTGTGAACTCGGCAAAGATGGCGATGACTTTGGCGCCGCGGATGCGGCAGAGGGCTTTGCGCCGCTCAGCTTCGCGGTCTGCGGAGTCGCGACGGGCGCTGGCCTGATTTCGGTCGTGGGGCTTTCGGGCTCATTCGCGCGTCCCTGAAAGCGCGCCCAACCTGCATAAATCGCGGCTGCGACGATCACGGCTGCGGCGACCGCCAGAAGAATTTTCTTGCTTCCTCCGGTGGACTCGGCCGGAGCATTAGCTCCGCCAAAAGTGAATGTCGGCGCGGACCCAACTAAACTGGACGAACCACTCGGAACTGCTTCCGCCTTCTTCAATCGAGCGTCTGTTCCGGCTGAGTGTTCGGGCAGGGCTTCCGCGACGCGGGCGTCCTGACGTTCGCGGGCCGGAGCGGGCGCGCTGGCGGCTCCCCTGCCGAGTGTTGACGGCAATCCGGCGTTCGAGGGAGTCTTCACATCGGGCGCAGGAGAAACAACAGCTGCTGCGAGAAACTTATCGGCCTGAGGCGCAGGTGTAATGAAATTGGATGCGGGCTTAACCGGAGCAGCCTCCGAAGTCGCGGCAACTGAAGCTTCACCGCTGATTTCGAGCAAATCTTCGTCTTGCCCAACGGCATTCGAACTCGCTGCTGGCGCTGGTGCGGGCCACCCTGAGCTAAAGTCGGCCTTGGTACGGGCAGACGTCGTCGAGATCCCTTCCGGTGCAGCTGGAGCTTCCGGTTTGGCGGATGCAGCAGATTTGGCAGCGACCGGTATCGCAGCCGATGCTCCCGTGGCGGCGGCTCCGGGTTTGGCGGGTTCGCTCTTGCGTAGGAGTCCGCGTGCCACGCGCAGCGTTCCCTTGGCTTGTTCGATGTTGATGGGTTTGGTCAGGACGAGGTTGGCGCCGATGCGAAACGCCTTGGCTACCCCGGCCTGACCTTCCACTACGGCTACGGCAAGCGACGCCTGGTTGGACGTCGAATTGCGCGCGCTCTTGAACAACAATGTGGCATTCTGCTCGTTATCGCAGTCGACCACGACAGCGTCGAAGTGTTGGCCCATCAACTTCTTGACTGCAGCGAATGGTTCCGTGCAGGACTCGACGTTGAACTCGAGCTCGCTTAAAACCTGCGTCACCGTGCGAGCAGTTTTTTCATCGGGACAGAAGAGAAGAGCTTGGTAACCCATACTAAAACCATCGTAGGTACACTCGTTATCCCCAGCAAGTTACGCTAGTAATTCGCCTGCCATGGATTCTTGTGGTGTTTCGACCGGTTGAAGGAAACGTTGAGTGGAATGCAGAGCCCCTTACGCTCGAACAAGGACGGGCGTAACAACCCGGGCTTGTCGCATACAATAGCGGGCCATGCGGTTGCCTCTGTGGCTCAAGATCGGGTGGACCATCTGGCTGCTCGTCTGGGCGCCGCTGTACTGGCGGCAATTCGGGTTGCAGAATTTTCTTTTCTTCTGCGACCTGGGAAATGTGTTGATCGGAATTGGCTTGTGGCTGGAGAGTCCGCTGATTTTTTCGTGGGCGGCCTCTGGATTACTTTTGTTCCAGACGATCTACACCCTGGATTTTGCCGGCGCTTTGCTGACGGGTCGCCACATCGTCGGCGGCACGGAATACATGTTCGATCCGGGCTTGCCGCTCACCATTCGCCTGCTCAGCTTGTTTCACGTGGTCACGCCGCCGCTGCTTTTGTGGGCGATTTGGCGTCTGGGGTATGACCGGCGTGGATGGAAGTTCCAGACGCTGATGGCGTGGGTCGTAGTTCCGATCAATTTTTTCTGGCGGCCTGAGCAGGATGTGAACTGGGTTCGTGGGCTTTTCTTTCATGAGCAGCACGCCATGCCGGGATGGGCTTTCCTGCTCGTCTACTTGGTTACGCTACCGCTATTGGTTTATTTCCCCACCCATCTTTTTCTAGAGGGGGCGACACGGCGCTGGAAGCCGCACCGGTAGCGCCACCGAGACGGCGCTACTTTTCTAACTGTTTTTGCCCGACTCGCCCGCCTGCTTCCGCACAGCGGACTCTGGTTGCGGATACTCGATCGATCCTTTGAACGAAGAAATGTCTTCGTCGTGAAAGTCAGGGAAGGGCAACTGCTTCCCGTCGCGCAATTCCGCAATCTTTTTGACGGCGTTGTCAGCTTTTTCTTTCTCGACCCCGGCATCGCGGCTCAGATAAAGAGTCTGAGAGGGGAGCGCCAGGCCGCCGCCGGAGTCCTCCATCACATCCATCATGCGCAGCAACAGATCTTCGCGGACGGCGGCGAACTCGTTGAAGTCCCGGGTCAAGATGTAAGCGACCACCTCCACGCTGAGAGAACTGCCCGCAATGTCCGTAAGGCGCACCCGGACGGTCTTGGTTTCCACTTTGGAGTGGCTGTAAAGCAGGCGCCGGATTTCCGCGAGCACGAAGCGCATATGGTCAGCCTTGGTCTCGGGGCGCAGGCCTAAATTCGTCTTGAAAAGAATCTTGTCGCGGCGGCTCAGGTTCTCGAGGTTGATGGTCGCCACAGTCCCGTTGGGGATGGCCAGCAGCGTCCGCTCGTCCGTGCGGATGCGGGTGGAGCGCAAGCCGATGTCTTCGACAACTCCAGTGCGATCGCCGAAGCGGCAGACATCTCCCACGCGAAACACTTCATCGCCGAGGACAGAAACGCCACCGAAGAGATTCTCGATGGTTTTCTGCGCCCCGAAGCCGATCGCGAGTCCGCCGATGCCGAGCCCGGCGAGCGCTGTGCTCATGTTGAAGCCCAAGTGACCGAGCACGGCCAGAACGCCCACCCCAAAGATTACTGCCTTGAGGATGCGCTCACCCAGCAGCATGAGTGACCCCGTGCCCGCGTGTCCGCGGGCCAGGGCGCGAGTGCGGACGCGATGCAGGGACCATTGAACGACGCGCCAAAGAATCCAGGTTGCGCTGACGATCAGCGCGATGGACGTGATTTGAAAATAGTAGTGCCGCGGCAGGAGCGGAATATGAAGATAAACGGCGAAGACTTGATGAATCAGGGTGCCGGTAAGCAGCCAGACCGGACCTGAGACCGAGCGCCAGTTGGCGACGTCCAACTGCCCGCGGCGACGCGCCCACCAACGTAATGGGATCTCCAGAAGCGCCAGCACCAGCCAGCCGAGGGCGGCGGCTACCGGCAACACGAGCAGTAGAGCCAGGAATTGCCACAAAGGCATTCCTGCAAACTCGTGTTTGACCAGCACATTCGGAAGACGGCTCTCGACTTGGCGCGCCTGGACTTGATCGTAGAGCTCAGGAACTTTGGAAAGAGTGCTGGAGGAGATCAGCCAGATCTTGCCTGCGCTCGGATCCGACACGCGCACCAGGTCCAGGTCGGCCTCGACATCGCCTGACGACATGGTGCCAAGTTTCTGCCAACCCAGCGGCACACCTTCTTGCGGGATCCCGTCGGCCTGCGTGAAGTTGTTGAACCTGCCGGTGAACGCACGGTCCAGCACGACCTTGAGCTTGGTGGCCATCTGCTCGCCTTCGGACTGGCGGCGCGCGGCGCTCATCTGCAAGTATTGCGCGCCAATTCCGTAGTCCCCGGCCTGTGCCGCTTGCAAGAAACCAAGCATGGTCCCCGACGGTGTCGTGCGTCCGAGAGGATCGACCGGAGCATTCGCCGCGGCCGTCGCAGTGGTCGACGATGGCAGAGCCTGGCTGAGTGCCGCACTCCCAGAGGTGAGGCAAGCCCCAAGGCACACAACCCAAACGAATATGGCTTTAGGAAAAGAGGGCATGATCTTCTTCCGCGGGGCTTTTTGCGGGTACACGCATGTCGCGCGTAGAAACATGGAAGCCCTCATTGTATCGAAACGCGTTGGAGACGGCAGAAACGCCGGACATGGCGCGGCAGCGGCCCTATCCCCGCTTCGGGCGGTAGATGTGCGTGCTGGTGCCGAAAAACACTTCGGCGGATTCCATCACAGTCTCCGAGAGTGTGGGATGCGGATGAATCGTCAACGCGATGTCGCTGGCGAGCGCCGCCATTTCGATGGCGAGCACACCCTCCGCGATCATCTCACCGGCGCCCGCGCCAACGATCCCCACTCCGAGCACACGCTCGCTCTGCGGATCAATGAGGAGCTTGGTCATGCCCTCAGGCCGGTCCAGAGTAATGGCGCGGCCGGACGCGGCCCAGGGAAACCTGGCGACCTTTACGTCTCGATTTTCTTTTTGTGCCTGGGTCTCCGTCAGGCCGCACCAGGCGACTTCAGGATCCGTAAAGACAACCGCAGGAATCGCATTCGGTTCGAAGGCAACTTTGTGTCCGGCAATGGCTTCGACCGCGACGCGACCTTCATGCGACGCCTTGTGTGCGAGCATCGGCTCCCCGACCACATCGCCGATGGCGTAAATGGACGGATCATCGGTTTGCAATTGCTGGTTCACCTGAATGAACCCGCGCGGCCCAACTTGCGCGCGCGTCTTTTCGAGACCGGGGATCTCAGAGTTTGGCTTGCGGCCGACAGATACGAGCACGCGATCGAAAACTTTCTCGCGCTCCTTGACGTCCGGCCCTTCGAACGTGGCGCGAATCCCGTTGCCTGCATCTTTGACCGATGCGACAGTCGTGTTGAGCAAGATTCCGTCGAACATCTTTTCCAACCGCTTGTGCAGCGGAAGCACCAAGTCGCGATCCGCGCCGGGCAGAAGGCCGGGAAGCATTTCCACCACGGTTACGCGGGTGCCAAGCGCGGCATAGACAGAGCCCAGTTCGAGCCCGATGTATCCCCCGCCGACCACCAGGAGGCTACCGGGAATATCTTCGAGATTCAGGGCGCCGGTGGAATCCATCATGCGCGGCGTATCGAGATTGAGAGTCGGAACGATTGCCGGACGTGAGCCGGTCGCAAGGATGATGCGATCGAAGCTGAGCGATTCTTCTGAGCCGTCGGATTTCGTCACGCGCAGAGTGGTTGAATTCTCAAACACTGCCCGCCCTTGCACATAATGTACCTTGCGTTGCTTCGAGAGCTGGCCGAGTCCTCCAGTGAGCTTTTTGACCACGCTCTCTTTCCACGAACGCAGGCGAGCCAGATCGATTTTCGGTGCGGCGAACTCAATTCCCCAATCCTTGGCCTGATGCGATTCTTCCAGCAGCTTGGCCACGTGAAGCAGCGCTTTCGACGGGATGCAACCACGGTAGAGGCATACTCCGCCTGGGTTCAACTCAGGATCGATCAGAGTGACCGTCATGCCGAGATCGGCAGCCAGAAACGCGGCCGCATAGCCACCGGGACCGCCGCCCACCACTGCGATGTTCAAGTTCGAGGTCTCCGACATTCAGATGTTCTTTCGAGAGATCTTTGGATGCGCTATCCCTGGACGGATAGCAGGAATGGCTGTTCGAAGGCTTCCGCGATCCATCGCAGAAAGCGCGCCGCATCGGCCCCGTCAATCAGCCGGTGATCGTAAGAGAGCGAGAGCGGCAGAATCAACCGCGGCTCGAATTTGCCATTGATCCACTCCGGCTCCATGCGCGACCGCGAAAGACCGAGGATCGAAACTTCCGGGTAATTTACGATGGGAGTGAAGCCCACGCCGCCAATGCCGCCCAGATTGGTGATGGTGAACGTGCCGCCCTCCATATCCGCAGCCGTAAGCTTTTTGTCGCGCGCTTTCTTGGAGAGCTGCGACAACTCGACCGCCAGTTCGACAATGTTCTTTTTGTCGACCTCTCGAATCACAGGAACCAGAAGTCCGCGATCTGTATCGGCGGCCACGCCAATACTGATGTATTGCTTGTAGACGATCTCTTCTTTCTCGATGTCGATGCTGGCATTGAACTGCGGAAAGACTTTGAGAGCCGCGGCGCAGACTTTCAATGCGATCGCCGTAACCGTCATCTTGCCTCCGGCTTCTTCGGCTTTCGGAGCAAACCGGGCGCGCAATTGTTCGAGTTCGGTGATGTCGGCGCGGTCGTGTTGCGTGACGTGGGGAATCGTGTTCCATGATTCGGCCAGCCGCTCGGCGGTTTTGCGGCGTACTCCGCGCATCGAGACGCGCTCGACCTTGCCCCACTTGGCGAAGTCCGGAAGCTGGGGCTGAGCGAAGTGCCCGGCACGCGGCGGCGCCTGGGCCGCGGTAGCCGCCGCCGACAGCAGCGCCTTCGCGTAACTCTTGACGTCGTCTTCGCTGATGCGGCCGCCGGGTCCGGTGCCTTTCACTTCGTAGATGTCAACGCCGACCTCGCGGGCTAAGCGCCGCACGTGCGGCGCAGCTGGAATGGCTTCGCGATTTTCAGTACCGGCAACCTTGCCCAGTTGCACGGGCATGCTGAACACCGCCGCGCCCGGTTGCCGCGGTTGGTCGGGCGGCAGCGCCTGTTCTTCCGTCTTGCCCTCGGCGCGAATCGCTGCCTGAAATGCCAGACGTGCTCCGTGCTGTCCGGTAACATATTCGACCGGAGCGTTACGGGCGCGGCTGGCTTCGGCTTGAGCCGGTGCTCCGCCTTCGAGTGTGAAGATCACCTGTCCAACTTTGACCTTCTCGCCTTCTTTTACTTTCACCTCTTTGACCACGCCGGTGACCGACGACGGCACTTCAACCACCGCCTTGTCGGTCTCCAACTCCATCACCGGCTGGCCTTCCGAAACCTTGGTGCCGGGCGCGATCATCAAACGAACCAGATCCCCTTGCGAGATGTTTTCTCCCAGTTCTGGAAGTTTGAATTCGCCGGCTCCGGATATGGTCGAAACAGCCGCGGCGGGAGCAGGTGCCGAAGCGGCGGCCGCAGGCGCCGCAGGGGACGACACCGGCGGCGCCGACATTGAAGGCGATGACACCGCGGTCGACTGTTGTTGCACCGCCGCGGGGGCTGTTGCAGAGGTACGGGAAGCCCCCGGAGGCGCTTTCGCTTCCGCTCCATCCACCGTAAAGATCACCTGACCAACCTTGATCTTGTCGCCCTCTTTGACTCGAATTTCCTGCACGGTTCCGCTCACCGACGAAGGCACTTCGACGACCGCCTTGTCGGTTTCCAGTTCCATGACCGACTGACCGGCGCTGACACTGGCTCCCGGCGCAACCATGAGACGCACGAGGTCGCCCTGTTCGATATTTTCTCCCAGCTCGGGAAGTTTGAATTCAATCACCGCAGCGTTCCTTTTCTAAGATCCTGAAGTTTCGTAATCACTGTTAAGCGGCCGTCTGAAGCAACCTGGTTTCGATCCCTCTGCTCGTGCGCAATGCCGATCCTAGCTGATCGCCGGGTTCGCCTTGTCGGGATTGATCCCCAGTTCCTGGATCGCTCGCTTCACCACGTCAGTGCCAATCTTCTTCTCTCGCGCCAGCGCTCCCAAGGTGGCCAGCGCAATGTGCTTGGCATCTACTTCGAAAAAATCGCGCAGGGCCGTACGACTCTCGCTACGCCCGAAACCGTCAGTTCCCAGCGAGACGAGTTGTCCTGGAACCCACTTACCCAAACTCTCCGGCAGCACCTTCATATAGTCGGACGCCGCGATGAACGGGCCCGCAGCATCCTTCAAAGTCTGCGTCACGTAAGGAACCTTCGCCGGTTCGCCAGGATGCAACATGTTCCAGCGCTCGCAATCATTGGCGTTGCGGTAGAGTTCCTTATAACTCGTGACGCTCCACACATCGGCTCCGACCCCGTACTTTTCTTCCAGAATTATCTGTGCCTTGAGCACTTCGTACATGATCGTGCCGCTGCCCAGCAGTTGCGCGCGCAGCTTCGAGTCGCTCTTGGCGGAGGCCTTGAACCGGTACAGCCCTTTCAGGACGCCTTCGCGAACGTTGCCGTCCGCGGGCATCCCGGGCATCGGCAGCGGCTCATTCGTGACGGTCAGATAATAGAAGATCGACTCCTGATCGACATACATCCGCTTGATGCCATCCTGAATAATGATGGCTATCTCGTAGGCAAACGCCGGATCGTAGGCAAGCAGGTTCGGCACCGGAAGCGCGAGCACGTGGCTGTGACCGTCCTGATGCTGCAGGCCTTCGCCCGCCAGCGTGGTGCGGCCGGCTGTGCCCCCGACGAGGAACCCGCGGCAACGCATATCGGCAGCCGCCCAGATCAGATCGCCGATCCGCTGGAAGCCGAACATCGAGTAATAAATAAAGAAGGGAATCGTGTTGATCCCGTGATTCGCATACGCCGTGCCGGCCGCGATGAACGAGCACATCGATCCCGACTCGGTGATGCCTTCCTCGAGAATCTGCCCGTTCTTCGCCTCTTTGTAGTAGAGCAGCGTATCCATGTCGACGGGCTCATAGTTCTGGCCCACGCTGGAGTAAATTCCGACCTGGCGGAACAGTCCTTCCATGCCGAACGTGCGGGCTTCATCGGGAACGATGGGCACAATCAGCTTGCCGAGTTCGGGGTCGCGCAGCAACTTCGCCAGCAGGCGCACGAAGACCATGGTCGTGGAAACCTCGCGGCCCTCGGTGCCTTTGTGGAATTCCTCGAAGTGCGAATCGGGCACGGATTTGAGCGCTGCCGCCCGCACTTTGCGGGTCGGCATATATCCGCCAAGCTGCTGGCGGCGCGCCTGCATGTACTTGATTTCTGCGCTGTCGTCGCTCGGCCGGTAAAACGGCGCCTCATGCAGCTCGTCGTCGGGAATTGGAATTCCGAAGCGCGAGCGGAACATCTGCAACTCGTCTTCATTCAATTTTTTTTGCTGGTGAGTAATGTTTCTGCCTTCACCCGCCTCGCCCAAGCCGTAACCTTTGATCGTCTTGGCCAGGATGATGGTCGGCGCCCCGGTGTGCTCGGACGCAGCGCGATAAGCCGCGTGGACCTTGATCGGATCGTGCCCGCCCAGACGCATGCGCGCCAGTTGATCGTCGGAAAGATGCTCGACCATTTTCAGCAGGCGGGGATCGGTGCCGAACAGGTTTTGCCGGAAGTAAGCGCCGCTTTCCACAAAATACTTCTGGTATTGCCCGTCGCTGATTTCCCCCAGGCGCCTGACCAGTAAGCCATCGCGGTCATTCTGGATGAGGCTGTCCCAATCGGTGCCCCAGATGACTTTGATGACGTTCCACCCCGCGCCTCTGAAAATGGCTTCCAGTTCCTGGATGATTTTTCCGTTGCCGCGCACCGGGCCGTCGAGCCGCTGCAGGTTGCAGTTCACCACGAAGATCAGGTTATCGAGCTTTTCGCGCGAGGCCAGCGTGATTGAGCCCAGCGACTCGGGTTCGTCCATTTCGCCGTCGCCCAGAAACGCCCAGACCTTGCCGCCTGTCGTCTGCTTCAGCCCGCGATTCTCCAGATACTTGATGAAGCGCGCGTGGTAAATCGCCTGGATCGGGCCCAATCCCATGGAAACCGTGGGGAACTCCCAGAACTCGGGCATGAGCCACGGGTGCGGATACGAACTCAGCCCTCCGCCAGGCTTCAGTTCGCGGCGGAAGTTTTGCAGCTTCTCTTTCGAAATACGGCCTTCGAGATAGGCGCGAGAATAGATTCCGGGAGAGGCGTGGCCCTGGAAGTAGACGACATCGCGATCGCCGCTCTCTGTTTGAGCGCGAAAGAAATGGTTGAACGCAACTTCATACAGCGTGGCAGCGGATGCAAACGTCGAGATGTGGCCGCCGATGCCTTCCTGGATCTTATTGGCCCGCACCACCATGGCAAGGGCATTCCAGCGGACCAGGCTCTTGATGCGGCGTTCCATCTCCTGGCTGCCAGGAAACGGAGCCTGCTGCCGCGAAGGAATCGTGTTCTGGTAAGGCGTGGTCGCCGAAAAAGGCAGATTGATGCCGGCTTCGCGCCGCGCGTGCAGCGCCAACTGCTGCAGCAAGCGGCCTGCCCGGTTGGGGCCGCCTTTGGAAAGAACATAGTCCAGAGAATCGACCCACTCCCTGGTTTCCAAAACCTCTAAGCCGTCAGTTTCCGTCTGAGCCACGTCTGGTTTCTCCGTCGTAGAATGCGCAATGCTCCATCATAGTGCAAACGTGGGGATTTTTGCTGGCGAGGCCTGAGGGTAGGCTGGATTCCGATTGGGCCGACGATCCTGGAATGATAGCTGGTGGGTATCCGCTTTACTCACCGAGCCCCTATGCGATTGTGGTTTGCCTTCGGCCTTCCTCAGGACCGGGTGAACTATCCGGTAATGGGTAACAGGATCGACGGCCAGAGCCTGCTGCGCCAGGCGAAAGAAGAGTTTGCCTCGGCTCTTTGATCG
>CABEDM010000343.1_pt1 | contig 17844 bp, 16 predicted proteins | sample 3423041 | NCBI WGS metagenome assembly CABEDM01 (sample SAMEA5534329, study PRJEB31848) | metagenome | biome: tundra; feature: field; material: soil | place: USA | collected 2013-05 | depth 0.15 m | reverse complement strand
CGTGTCCGGTGTGCTGCAGGAAGGCCGAGGCCTCCCCCAGCTTTCCGTCTGCAAGCACAGGGAAGACCGCGAGGCTGCCGCCAGTGTAGTTCGCCACCAAAACATATTTTCCAGTTTTGTCGACGGTGATGTAGCAGGGATCGGCCCCACGGGATGGCATCTCGTTCAAGAACGTGAGCTTGCCGCTAGCACGATCAATGGAGAAAGCGCTGACGCCGCCGCTGTTCGGGCCTTTGTAGTTGCCAACTTCATTCACCGCGTAAAGAAAGCGGCCGTTTGGATGCAGCGCGACAAAGGATGGATTAGTCGTTTCTGCCGCCAAGCCGAGCGGAGTGATCTGGCCGGTGTCGGCGTCGAAGCGGTAGGCGTAGATACCTTTGCTCTTGCTGCCTTCTTCGGTGTAGGTGCCGACATAGAAGAGATATTTTCCTTGCCGTCCCGCGGGTGCGGCGGCGGCGAGCAGAGTCAAAAGGAGAAGTGCGAACAGCAGAGTGACTGCGCGGAGAGAATGCCGGAGATTCTTCATCCTGTTATAGAACCGCATTCGGCAGCATTCGCGCAAGCGGTGCCGTTTCACCTGGTCAATACGACTGGCACCGTCTGGTCATAAGGCCAGATGACCACGCTCGTGGACTTGCGCTGGTTGAACACATCCAGGGTCACAGGAAAGACCACGATGATGGTTCGGGTGACGGTTTCCCCGGGCTGGATCTTGGTTTCCGGCGGAAGAGCAGCTTGGGCGCCATTCTTCAGCGTGGGAAACGCCTGATAATAGCGATCGAAATCGATGGCGGAAACGGCCTCGGCGGTGGCGTCTCCAGTGGCCGCCTTGAGGGTGCTCTGAATGGTGTGGACGTAGAGAATTTTGTCGCTGATGTTGTGTACCGTGAAAGTCAGGGCGACCATGGTAGAGCCTTGGCCGGTTATTTCCACGGCATTCACATTGTCGAGGGAGCCCCCGGCCTGCGGCGTGGGGCGCTTCAGGAAGGAAGCGAGAATCACGACCACCACGACCGCGCCGATGGCGATCAGTACAATCTTGGCGGGCGGCAGATTTTTTTTCGCCGTGCCGTATTCTTCGCCAATGTTGATCGTGGGACCGGCGGGAACGGCCGGCGGCGCTGGCGGCTTGGGCGGAGGGACGGGAGTCTGGTCGGGCATAGGCTTTTCCGTACTGCCGATTCTACGCTTGCGAGGGATGAGACGCGATCTAGTCGCTAAGAGCGTGCGGATAGCGTCCTAAAGAACTTAACCGCAAAGCACCCCAAGAAAACTCGCACAGTACGCAAAGAAAATCAGAGAACAAATCGAACCGCGACATCCACCAATGAGAGGCGAGTCCGGACCAGCTATCTCTCGCCTTCCGCTGGAAGCGGAGTTGCGATTTCTGCTACTACCTCCAAATCTGGGTCTCCGCTCTTCCAGACTTGCTCTCTTATCGCTAGGGGCAGAATGACGCATCCATGGGAGGCGCATCCCGGCGACTCTTTTGAATCGCCGTGCAGGAGAAAGCCGCCGCGGCCGAAAGTCAGCGTGTCGGGGGCAGGCTTTAGTGTCAAGACGTATGGGCCATGATCTGTCGTGTTGACTGGCGGACCGACAATTTTCCAGTCGCCCTGCGGTATGGGTCCGACGTTGTGCACTTTTTCCATCTCCGGATTGTTCTTGCCGGTACCGGCTCCGGAATAGCCGGTTGCTATCTGTTTGCCATCCTGCTGCAGTTCGCCGGTTTTCTGCGCATAAGTCCATGCGCATGCATTTAGGTCGCCTGCTAGGCTAGTTGCGAAGTCTTTTTCTTTGTTCAATGTTTCGCTCTCCCTGATGGTGCGGGCTGTTTTCCCAGTATTGGAGGATGCGAAATCTCAAGCAAGGTTATGTGAACATGGGAAGCAGAAAGATCTGTGGAAACCCTACGCGGCCGGTCTGTTTTCCACAGTTTTGATCGGATTCTTGTGACGAACAACCTTTACCCAGCGCACAGAAAGCGCCGGGTGCCCCAAGTCTCGGCCTTCCCATGTCTCGCAAAAACGGCGAGACATGGGGCACCCCCATTATCGTCCCATTATCGACCGGCCCACGCGCTATGAGTGACGGTAAGAACGTGTCGATCACGCCGCTGGTGGTCGAATTCTCATCACCAGGATGTCCGTATCGTTAATCCGCACCGGACCTACCTCTCCGCACAGGTACCATCGAAAACTGCTCCAGCGCCACTGCTCGGGCGACTCCACCAATCCCCGCCTCACCGGATTCCGATGGATATATCGCAGCTGCTCGATTCGTTTTTTCTCCGTCCAAACATTGAAATCATAAAACCGCGCCTGCCAAAATCGGTCAGGATGAACTGAGGCGCCCGAAACTGGGGTGCTCGAGGTCTCGACGTTTTTGCGAGACCTAGGATCCGCCACCACGACGCTCCCACCAGAACACTGCATACTACGCACAACGCCGAGCTTTAATGCCTGAATCGCCGTCGACAATGTTTCCCGCTGCGGTTCGCTCACTAATAAATGAACGTGTTCCGGCATGACGACATACCCCAACACCACGAGACGATAACGCCGGCGAACCCGTTCCACAATCTTCAGGAACAAATCACAGTAAGCCTCGTTGCTGAAGAGCGGCCGGCGTCGGTAACAACTGAACGTCAGAAAATGTAAGTCGTTACCGCTATAAAATCGGCGCAGGCCTTCGGTCATGAATGGAGAGTAGAAAAATCGGAAAGGCCTGTCTGTGACGAATGAACATTCGAGGTGGCCCTCCCAGGTCTCGCAAAAACGGCGAGACCTGGGGCATTCAGCCGACGTCACCACCCGTGCTTCATGGCTTTCGCGAACTTGTCGGCTGGCAGCGTGTTCAGCACATCGTCTTTGGTCAGCCACGCGCGTCGCGCTTGGAGGACGCCATAACGAATCTTTTCCATGTGTGAAGTGTGATGAGAATCCGTGTTGATCACAATCTTCACGCCTTGTTGCTTGGCCTGGCGGAGATGCACGTCGTTGAGGTCGAGCCGGTCGGGATAGGAGTTGAGTTCCATTGCGACTTTGTGCTTTGCGGCCGCCGTCAGGATTGCGTGCATGTCGAAGGCGTAGGCGTCGCGTCGCAACTGAATCCGGCCGGTGGGATGGCCGATGATCGAGGTGTTCGGATTTGCGATTGCTTTCAGCAGGCGCTCCGTCATCTTCGCCGGTTCCTGATTAAAGACAGAGTGGACGCTGGCAATGACGATGTCCATCTGCGGCAGCACGTCGTCGGAGAGATCGAGATTGCCGTCGGCCAGGATGTCAACTTCGATGCCCGCAAAGATCGTGATGCCCCCGATTTGCTTACCAGCCTCGCGAATGCGCTGGATGTGCGCTACGGCGCGCTTGTCGTCGAGACCGTTGGCGAATGCCAGGTTCTTGGAATGGTCGGTGATCGCCATGTACTGGTAGCCGCGTGCCTTCGCGGCCTCGGCCATCTCTTCAATGGTGTTGCGGCCGTCGGTTTCGACGGTGTGCATGTGGACATCGCCCTGGAGATCCGCCTGCGTGATCAACCGGGGCAAGGCATGCTTTTCCGCCAACTCGATTTCGCCGAGGTTCTCGCGCATTTCGGGCGGAATGTAGTCGAGTTCCAGCTTGGCGTAAATCTCTTCCTCGGTCCTCCCAGCGACAGGCTTTTCATCTTCGAGTGTGGCCAGGCTGTACTCGTTCAAAGTGTATTTGCGCTTGAGGGCGCGCTGGCGCAGGGCCACGTTATGGGCCTTCGAACCGGTGAAGTACTGCATGGCCGCGCCGAAGGATTCTGGCGGCAGAAGGCGCACGTCAACCTGCATGCCGCTGCGCAGGTGGAAGCTGATCTTGTTGTCGCCGCTGGCGATGACGTCCATCAGCGGCGGATATTGGGCGACATGGGCGATGGCCTTCTGGCGTCCTTCTTCGGAACTGCAGGCGGTTCCAGTGACGAGAATGTCGAGGTCGCCTACGGTCTCGCGTCCGCGGCGCAGCGACCCGGCGGGCGTGATCTTGTCAATGCCGGGATAGTTCTCGAGATAGGCGGTGAGTTTGCCGGCCTCGGCTTCCGCGGCATCGATCAGGAAGCGGCCGCCGATGCGGCGATAGTCCTCGATGGCCTTCAGCAGCTTCGCTTCGTGCTTTTCGCCCATCCTCGGCAGTTCGCGAATTTTCCCTTCGCGCGCCAGTTTTTCGACGCCGTCGACGTCGCTGACTTTGTAGGCGCTCCAGATAAGTGCAATGGTCTTCGGACCGAGGCCTTGAATCTTCAGCAACTGCAGCATCGACGGGTGATACTTCTCCAGCAATTCTGTCTGAACGGCGAGCTTGCCGTCCTTGAAAAGTTCCTGCAGGTTCCGGAGCATGCTTTTGCCGATGCCAGGGATGGCGAGGACCTGCTTAGGATCAACGATGAGTTCTTTGATTTGCTGGGAGTGATTTTCTATAGCCTGTGCGGCATTGCGGTAGGAACGGATGCGGAACGAATCCTGCCCATCAATTTCGAGCAGGTCGGCAGTTTCGTAGAGAATGTTGGCGATGGCCTTGTTGTCCACCGACTAAAGATAAACAAGATTGGACGGCAGGGCCAGCGGAGAAGGAGTGCTCGATTTGCCGCGGGATTCCGAGGGGCGAGGCGCGGAATCTGTTTGTCAGACACTACACCGCGGCGCAGCCTTGCGCGCGCGCTGGAGCAGAAAATTTGCGAGAAGGCTGATGCGCCACTACGTGGCCTTGGTCACGTTCGCTGCCTGCGGTCCCTTCTGGCCCTCGGTGATTTCGAACTCTACCGGGTCGCCTTCCTGCAGGCTCTTATATCCTTCGGATGTAATCGCGCTGTAGTGAACAAATACATCGGGTCCATCTGCGCGACCGATGAAGCCGTACCCCTTGGCGTTATTGAACCACTTAACGGTTCCTTTCAGACGTTCCACGTACCCCCCTCTTTCTGCGCGTCCTTTAATTGAGGGGGCCCAAGGACGTGCACCGCAGTCAAATACTGGAATAGGATGCATTTTGGTCCGCTAGAGGTAGGCTGTCAATTCCTTTGTATTACCCGAAAAAAGCAGCCAAAAGTCAGTGCACGTTCCCACCACAACCCGCAAAGGTCGGCGGTTCCTACTTTCTGGCAAGCTTCGTTGCTCTCCGCGAGCGCGACATGTGATCGAGCCACAACACGGAAGAAATGGTCTTGGCATCCTGGATGGTCCCGTTGACGACCATGCGGACGGCCGCCGGTAGGGGGACTAGCCGCTTATAGATGACTTCATCTTCTTCAGGCTGCGCCTCGCCGGCGCGCAAGCCTGTGGCCAGATAGACCGCCATGGTCTCGGCAACGAAACCGGGACTCGCGAAGAACTTCAGAATACGGCGCCAGTTGCTGGCGGTGTAACCGGTTTCTTCCAAAAGCTCGCGCTTGGCGGCTTGGAGTTCCTGCTCCCCGGGATCGATGCGGCCTGCAGGCAATTCCCACAGATAGTCAGTTGCCGCATGGCGGTACTGTCTTTCCAGAAGAATGCGAGGGATGGAAGCGGAATCGTCCACGGCGAGGATCACAACTGAGCCCGAGTGATGGATGACATCGCGCCGTGCGCGCACTCCACCGGGCTCCTCGACGTGGTCGGTCGTGACCGAGAAAACCGGGCCACGATACACGGTTCGCGAGGAGATGATCCGTTCTTTGCTTCGCTTGCTGCGGGCAGGTTTGCTGGGAGACTTGGCCATGGCACCAATATAAAACATAGCTTCCGGTTTCCGGCTTTCGGAAAAGACTTGGGGCATCGCCCCAGTTTGCCTCAATCGACGTTTTCGAGAGCCGGATGGCGGAAGCCGGATGCCGCTTCTGCTATGCTGCCCGGCATGGCCGCGAAGCCTCTGGTCGCAATTGTCGGCGCAGGAAATCTGGGTGCAGCGTTGGCTGTGTCGCTCCAGCACGTGGGTTACGCCATCGAAGCCGTGATTGCCAGCTCTCGTGGTGCTTCTTTGAGAAAGGCGCAGCGATTGGCGAAGCAAGTGGGCGCCCAGGCGTCGATTGATCCGTCAGATGTGCGGGCCAACTTGATTTGGTTCTGTGTGCCGGACGCTGAAATCGCCCGAGCGGCGCACGCGATCGCGGGAAAGATCAAATGGAAGGGAAGAGTAGCGTTGCATTCCAGCGGCGCGCTCGCCAGTGATGAACTGGCAGTTCTGCGCAGCCGTGGGGCATCCGTCGCGTCGGTGCATCCGCTGATGACGTTTGTGCGGGGCTCGCGGCCTTCGCTGGCGGGAGTACCTTTTGCGCTTGAGGGCGACGCGCCCGCGGCGCGCGTGGCGCGGCGCGTGGTTGAGGACGTGGGCGGTCACGCCTACTCGATTCGCAAGAACGACAAGGCTGCCTATCACGCCTGGGGAACTTTTGCCTCGCCCCTTTTCACCGCGCTTCTGGCCATCACGGAGCAGGTTGCAGCTCTCGCGGGAGTGAAGCGAAAAGCAGCGAAGCGGCGGATGATTCCCATCCTGCTGCAGACGCTGGCGAACTATGCTGCCTTCGACGCCGCAGGTGCGTTCAGCGGGCCCATCGTCCGTGGCGACGTGGATACGGTGAAGCGGCATCTGCGCGTGCTGCAGGGGATGCCTGCCGCGCGTGAAGTTTATCTAGCGCTAGCACGAGCGGCGCTACGGTACCTTCCTGGGAAGAACAAGGCGGAATTAGAGAATGCATTGAGATCAGCTGGCAACTCGAAGCCCGATCGTTTGCCCCGCGGGCCGCGCTCGGTGAAGGGCTAGCGCGAGCGATCCCAATACCACAAACGGAAATGCGGCGGCCGTGCGGAGGGGCAAGGCAAACAGGGCTTTGGAATAGAACAGCTCCGGGGGAAGAAAAGGACGCAGTACGACTAAGCCCACCGCGGCCAACCATGGCCAAAGCAGAACGACGGCACCAATTGCGAGGAGCGCTCGAAGTGTCCTGGTGGAATTATGCGATGCACTGCGGCAGGCCAGTAAGAAAATCCCCGGCAAAAGAATTACATGATCGCAAACGGACTGGCCCGGCAGCAGGGTTATCGTCGTGAGGGCGAGCAGGGTGCTCAAGGTGAGCCAGAATTCGTAAGACCCAGCGGCGGCAGCACGACCACGCCAGGCAAGCACCAGCGCTGTCATGAGCAGAAGCGCAATTAAAGGCGTGCCGACGTGACTCCCCAAACTCGATCCGAGCAATTCCTTGGCGAGAGGGGGCCTCGAATAGCGCGGGTAGCCTTTGATCACGTTTACCCAGGACTGGATCCAGCGGGGCCAGACGGCCAGCGACGCCGCGATCAGCAGGAACATAGAGGCCAGAAAAGCCACAACAAAACGGCTGCGACGGCGCCAGTCATTCGCGCTCCAAAGCAAGAGATATAAGGTCGCGAGCAGCACCATCTGCGGCTTGATCATGGCCATGGCCATCAACGTTCCGGCGAGCAATGGCCGATTCCGAAGCAGTGCGAGTAACGAAGCGGCGAGAAGAAAACCTACCAGCAGTCCCAACTGCCCCGCATAAAGGCCCTCAAGCTCTTGGTAGCTGCACAGAGTCAAAAGGAGCGTGATCGCCAGCGAGATCCCGCTCACGTGCCAAGACAACGCTCGTACCCAAGAAACGACGGCTGCGGCAAGCAGAATGGTGAGCAGCGCGACCCACACAATCCGCAAAGTGCGAAATGGGATCTCGCTTACCGGCCAGAGCAGCAGATCGGTAAAGGCGGGATAGGCGAATGCTCGATAGTCGTTTGGCGGATCGGTGGAGAACTGCGAATCGAGAGGGCGTCCGAGCAATCCGATCTGAATTTCGCGAGTTAGTGCTGGGCTGTAGGGATCACGACCCTCGCGAAGCCATTGTCGCGACGTCAGCCAGATCGGATAGAAGTCATTGCCAAACGAGTACTCCCCAGCAAGATGTTTTGCCGCCTGTGCTTTCTCCACGCGAGGCATGAACAGTCCTAGATGGTAGTAAACCATCGAAGCGGCCCCTACCACCGCAAGGGTCAGGCAGAGAACGGCAAAGCGGGAGGACGAGCGAGTTTCCAAGTCACGGGCGACCATACCGACAGCGCATTAGAACACGGCGGGGGGACTGGCGCAAAACTGCTCGGAGAATGCGGCAGGCAGGTCGCGCGGATCTAGCCAGATGTGAAGAGATGCCCGAGTTTTTCTTTCTTGGTCTTGAGATATTCCTCGGCGTGCGGGCTGGGAGTGACCTCGCAAGGGACGCGCTCCACCACGTGCACGCCGGCGTGTTCCAGAGCCTCGACTTTATCGGGATTGTTCGAGAGCAACCGCACGCGGGTGACCCCGAGCGCTTTGAGGATCTCGGCCGGGAGTGTGAAGTCGCGGTGGTCGGCCTTAAAACCGAGACGTTCGTTGGCCTCGACCGTGTCGAGCCCGGCATCCTGCAACTCATAAGCCTGCAGCTTCGCCATCAAGCCGATCCCACGCCCCTCCTGTTGCTCGTAGATCAGGATGCCCGCACCTTCCTCGGTGATCATGGACAGCGAAAGCTCAAGCTGCTGGCGGCAATCGCAGCGCAGGGAATGGAAAACGTCACCGGTCAGGCATTGGGAATGAACGCGAACCAGCGGCGGCACAGACTTCACATCGCCCATCACCAGGGCGACAGCCTCTTCCACGTGGTTTGCACCGTCGTTCTTAGCGTCGGAAACGGACTCCCCACGAAAACCGTAAATGCGGAAATTGCCCCAGCGGGTGGGAAAATCCGCGGATGCGACCTGCTGTATTTCGTTTACACTCACGTTTTCATTATAGCGGCTGGGCGTGCTGCGAGAGGGTTCCAACACGGAGGATCGTGGAGTCGCTAGCCTCTGGCGCGAAAGTGGAAAATGGCATCCTGCTTCGACGCGATGGGCGAGCCATTGCGAGTGGCGGGCTGAAAGCGCCAGTTCTGCAATGCGAGCAAAACTTTCTCATCGAGTTTGGGACCGAGGCTCTGAAGCACGGTCTTGGCGACAATATCTCCGCGCTCATCGATAACGATTTCGACGACGACGTTGCCTTCAGAGTCGGGCAATTCCCAAGGATAGGCCGCCGGATCCGAGGTAGTCACGGGCAAAGCGGGGCGAATCTCGTCGCCAGACAAGGAGCCACGATTCAGCGTTCCATAGGGGAGCCCTGCCTGTGCGCCGTGACCCAAAGCGGAGAGCGTCTGAGTCGTGGAATTGTCCTGAGCTTCCGTACGGGCAAGCGGATTCTGCGGCGCCGCCAACTTCGCCGGCTGGGCAGGAGCCCTCCACGTCAATTTCTCATGGCTCAGTCGCTGGTGACGGTAACGCTGCGTGGCGCTGTCGGAGGAACTCCGGCTGCTGTCGTCGGGAGATTTGGCGGGCCAGTAAAGTCGCGTGACTGACTTGCCGTTCTGCCCCAAGGCCACGGAGACGGCGGTGAGCAATTGAGGGTTGGGGGTGTGCAGCAGCCACGCCAGTAACAGACCATGCAACGCAAGCGAACCCATCCGGAGCCAGCGTTGCCGGCGCGTGGTCACGAGATTCAGTTGCGCAAACATCAAACGATTCCTGCGGCAGACGTTCTCCGTCGCAGCCAAGTGATAGTTAGACGTAAACCGGGGGATTTCGTCAAGGGGATTTCTTGAACTGAGTTGCACCAGTCGTAACGCCCGCGCTGGACGCCGATCCGGTTGGTGCCGATTCTGGAACGCTGATAAAATAGTTGGGCAGTCGATAACCCAACCTCGCATGGGGCTATAGCTCAGCTGGGAGAGCGCATCGTTCGCAACGATGAGGTCGTCGGTTCGATCCCGACTAGCTCCACCATATTACTCAATTACTTGCCGACTTTTTTCGCCGTGTTCGATCATGGAAAAACCCGTTTTATTGGACCGTAGTGGACCGTGAAGGCCGGTGAGAGCCTGAGGCTGACTGGTTATTCTCATACAAACCTGCGTGAGTGCTAAAGGGAAAAGTGGCTGTCGTACGCCGTTCGGATCGAGCGATGCGAGATCGAGGATTTCTCATCGATGATGGATGCTGGGTATCCTCGAAGCCGTCTCCGAGTTGGTTGCGGGATGATTGCTACAAGTGACGAGATAGTTGAGGGCGTGTTGTAACCGCCGACCATCAATGCGTGGCCTCTCTCCTCCAGTGTCGGCGGGGTTCAGCACGCACACCTGCACTTCGGTTACAGTATCCAGGTTAATCTGTGGTGAGTCACCGCTCGCGGTAGACAGGTGCCAGAGTCAAACGGCAGTCTGTGAGCTGCGCTGAGGAGGGACAGTGAAGAATCAGCTTCGATCTCGCGGCTTTTTAGAAGGCTCGGTTTCGCGGCGCAAGTTCTTAAGGCAATCCGCCGCGGCGGCGATTGGTTTTTCGATCGTTCCGCGCCGAGTGTTGGGCGGCGCAGGCTATGTCGCTCCCAGCGACAAGGTGAATATTGCGTTTATCGGCGTCGGTTCGCAGGGTTTGCGCGTCATGCTTCACTTTCTGCGGGAACCCGACGTACAGGGTGTGGCTGTCTGCGACCCTAACAAAGCCAGCGCTAATCACCCGCAGTGGGACACACATGAGTTCTGTAATTCCGTACGCAAATTGCTCGGCGTCGATAGCGGCTGGGATTGGCTCAGTCCCGACCAACCGATTCAGTTGACCCATTCCCTCGGCGTCACCAGCGGCGTTGCCGGCCGCGAACCTTGTCAGAAAATTGTAGACGGCTATTACGGCACCCAGCAGCGCTCCGGCCAGTATCGTGGGTGTTCCGCTTACAGTGATTTCCGCGAACTGCTTGAGAAACAGAAAGATCTCGATGCCGTTGTTGTATGTACGACGGACAACCTGCATGCGACCGTGTCCGCCGCGGCTATGAAGAAACGCAAACATGTTTTTTGCCAGAAGCCTTTGACGCACACGATCTACGAGGCGCGGCGCATTGCCGAAATTGCCCGGGAGACTGGCGTGGCCACTCAGATTGCCGTCGGCAACCAGGCATCTGAATCCACGCGCTTGCTCTGTGAATGGATTTGGGACGGCGCCATTGGGCCGGTACGGGAGGTCATGAACTGGTCGAGCCGTCCTTTCTGGGCCCAGGGCATTGTGCGTCCAAAGGAAGTAGAAGCCGTGCCTGAAGGTTTGGATTGGGATCTATGGCTCGGCCCGGCGCCGGAACGGCCTTTCAACCATGCTTACTTGCCCTTTGTTTGGCGGGGATGGACGGACTTCGGTTGTGGCGCGCTGGGCGACATGGGTTCCTACAGTTTCGACACAATTTTTCGCGCGCTGAAGTTGGAGGCGCCGGTGAGTATGGAAGCCAGTTCCACCGATCGCTACGAAGAGACCTACCCGATGGCCTCGATCGTGCGTTACACCTTTCCCGCGCGGAGTGATATGCCTGCCGTGAAATTCACCTGGTATGACGGTGGTCTAAAGCCGCGGCGTCCGGACGAACTGGAAGAAAACCGTCCCTTGAAAGGCGACGGCGAAGAAGAGGACGAAGGACTTCTCTTCGTCGGAGATCGCGGGAAGATTCTCTGCACATTCAATGGCGGCAATCCGAAGCTCATTCCCCAAACCAAAATGGACAGCTACAAACAGCCGCCAAAAACTCTGCCCAGGTCGCCTGGCAACGAACGGGAGTGGCTCGACGCCTGCAAGGGAGGCAAAGTGAAGCCCGGTGGGAATTTCGAATTCGCTGGCCTCGTCACGGAATCCTTGCTTCTGGGAAATGTGGCGGCGCGGATGGGGCAAAGACTCAATTGGGATCGCCCCAAGCTCAGCGTTGACTCCGATGTCGCGCAGAAGTACATCCGGCCGGAACGCCGCAACGGGTGGGAACTCTAGCGATTTGCAAAGATTTACGGCGGTTCTGCGAATCCACTCCTTCGGCGCCTGCGACGGGAGATTGGACGAGTCTATAATTCGTACGCCGACTAGGGGACGATGAGTTGTTCGTTCAGCGGGTGAGGAGGCTTCTATGTCTGCGATTTCGAGAAGAGAGTTCCTTAAGAGTGCATCGACGTACGCCGCCGCTGCCAGCTTTCTTTCCGCAGGTGCGTTCGACCTTCGCGCCAATCCGCTGGGCATGCCTATTGGATGTCAGACGTGGCCCGTCAGGGAAATGATTGCCAAGGATTTTCCGGGTACGATCAAGCTGCTTGGCGATGCCGGGTTTCAGACAATTGAGCTGTGCTCGCCCGTAGGTTACGCCGATATGGGTTTCGCCGGCCTCGCCAAATACAAGGGGACTGAACTCCGGAACATCTTGGGCGATGCAGGTGTCAGTTGTGTGAGTTCTCACTTCGGCATCGCGGAACTCCGGGAGAATCAGGAGCGCGCAATTGCCTGGGCGAAAGATGTCGGCCTGACGCAAATGTTGGTGCCAAGCCTCGACGGACCTGAGAAACCGACGATGGACGATGTGAAGCGCGCGGCCGACGAATACAACAAAATGGGTGAGCAATCGGCCAAGGCCGGCATCCAGCAGGGACTTCACAACGAAGGCTTTGAGCTCTCGATGGTTGACGGCAGGCGGACCTATGACTTGTTGCTGGGCCTCCTCGATCCGAAGTTGGTGAAATTCCAGTTCCAGGTTTCCACCATCAGCCGCGGATACGACGCCGCCGAGTATTTCACGAAGTACCCTGGTCGCTTCATTTCCATGCACGTGCAAGGCTGGGCAGCCGAAGCCAAGAAGGTGATGCCCGTGGGGCAGGACAGCCTGGATTGGAAGAAAATCTTTAGCGCGGCGAAAACGGGCGGCATCAAGAACTACTTCGTCGAAATGGACCTGGAAAAGATGAAGGCCAGCGTTCCCTACCTTCGCAACCTGCAGGTCTGATGCGCCTGCGCGCTAACTCATGCAGAGGCGAAGCCGGCACCGAACGCTCTAATCTGAGCGTCCCGCTTCGCCCGGAAGCAGAAAAGAAAATGGGTGAGCCAGCAACTCACGTCCCACCTCGCGCAAAAAGCGCCGTGATTGCTCCTCTCCGATATTGCGCGCGCGTACGGCCAGGAGAAAGCTCAACACAAAGGACGTAACAATATTTAACACGCCGACAAGCGCAATTCCGGAAAACGCAAGCACGGCATCCTGCCAGTGCAGTTGGCCGTAGAGCCGGGAAGCGTCCAGAGCGTAGCCCAGACTTGCGGCTGCCAGCGTGACATGGCGGACTTCCAGAGGTATTCCGAAGAGCTCGAAAATAATGGGCACGGCGCCCAGCAGAAATCCCAGAACGATGTATCCAACTGAGCCGGGGGCGTGGTGCTTTACCCAGTTCGCCAGCTTCGCCGCCCGCTCCGGTCCTAGCTTTGCACGAATTCGCAGGCTGTTTGAGATTGCCGAGCCCATCCTGTGGAGCGCGAGATAATTTGCGGTCCAGCCCGTTGCCAGTGAAGAGAGCCAGAGAAAAACTCCGGTGATGATCGCGAAAAGGATCGTCATCGACGTGAGTGGAAAGAGCATGCGAATGCCATGTTCCGCCGCCGGCTCAGGAAGGAAAGGATGTCCGCGAACCGCGTTGAAAATCCGGTCGATAGCGATGGATGCGGGGACAGCCCCGACAAGATTGCTGATGGTTACGATGAATTGCGTCTTGGAAATGGCCTGAAGACTGGCCATGTGATCCTTCGCGGGATCTTCCATGGCATCCACCAGAGTAGCCGCCGTTACGGCGGGCATTTTGGAGGCCAGCAGGAATCCGCCAGCCTGCATCAGCAGGAAACTGACAACATAGTTAAGCGAATGGGCAATGGCCAAAAGCAGAGGAGCATGAATCATTGCTGCAAGTGAGTATTTGAACAGCGCGGTGAAGGATGTGATGACGCCGGCCAGCACGGCCCCCAAGCCCATCACGCCCCATTGGATGGTATTTTGAGCGATATAGTGTTTGCCGGCGCGTCCTGTTCTCTCCACGACACTGCGTGCTAACCGTCGCGTGCTGGCACTTATCACGCTCGCGATGCGTCGCTGAGAAGCAAAACCATGGACGACGGTGACGGCGAGTTTGCGAGCGTCTGAATCGGGGCGCTCCAGGGTGATCACCTGTTGCATTCGGGCAAGAAGAGACCGCAGGAGACGCACACGAAAGATCAGGTTCGCGGAAGATCCTCTGTCCGCCAGCGACTGGTTCACCGTCTGCAACTGAGCTTCGCAGGCCGCTCGCTGTTCTTCCCAAAGGTGGAAATCTTCGGGATGTCGAATGACATGCTCCACGACGGAAGGCAGATGAAAGAAGGCGGACTTAGTAATGTCCTCATCGTCGGCGAACACGATCAAATCCCGCGACAGTGCAACATTCGTGGCCCGCAGAGCAAGAATCTTGCAGGATGCCAGAATCGAGAAAGTGGACGGCCGAAAGGTATCTGCCCAGGGAGCGACCAGTGATTCGGGCAACGAAGCCACCCAGCGCGCATCGCATTCTTTCAGGTTCAGGGAATCCATCAATACATAGAGGTCGCCTTCCACTTCGTCCACAGGCAACAGATGTCGGACAGCCCTTGCCAGCAGCTCTCGAACCAGAAAAGCCTCTTCGGGCAGTCCGGCTTCGGAGATGACCCGAACACAAGAATGATGGGACCAAAAGTCGCGAAGCGTGGAACGAATTGAATCGCGGCACGGGTGGCGCTCGATCACCAGCGTCACTTCTGAAAGAGTATCTGTGCGCGATTCCACCGGCACATTCAGGATCATGCGAAGAAGGCCATACACACGAGTAGCTCGCTCGCGGGTAGAGAGGGACTCAAGGTTTGAGAGATTGTCTATTGCAATGGAAATACGCGCTCCCCCTCTCCCAAAAAAGAGAGAATATGGCGCAGTTAAGAGAACGTAACAGGGCGCCTAAGATAATTGAAGTCGATGAGCCTTGGAGTCAACATCGGTAGTAAGTGTCATGGTGCAGCAGGGCGTCCACCCCTTCCATCACGCAGCTGATGTTACCTTTGTCGCATGTCCCGCGTATTCCTACCTTTTTTGCTTGGGCTGCGAGTTGCGGGGACATGTGCAGGGTCACCATGAGAATCGGAACCCCCGGAGAGCGCCGTCTGATTTCTTTTGCGGCATCCAAGCCGTTCATTTCGGGCATCTGGAAATCAAGCACAATTACGTCCGGCGCGGTTTGCTGGGCTCTCTCTATCGCTTCTCGACCGTTGGAGGCCTCACTGCAGACCCTCCATGAATCATGTTGTTCCAACAGGGCTCGAAGGCAACGGCGCATAAGCTGGCTGTCGTCTACGACGAGGATTCGGACGGACGAGGTTTTCTGCCTTACGTCCAAAACAGACATACTAAAACGTAAGAGCTAATACCAAACATGTCTATACACCGCATCGCGTAGTTTCATGCAGATTTTCCAGCCTTCATCCATTCTCCTAGGGTTTCGGAGTATTTTTGTCCGGAGTCGTCTATCAAGGCGAAGCAGACGACGAGCAATGCGAGCAAGGTCTTGGGTCGGAACAGGGATCGGGCCCTCAGTGACATGGAAACCGTTGGATGTTGAGATCCGTCAAAAGTTTGCCACAAATCCCGCGGGCCGTGCTACTTGCCTGCCGCGGCCTTTTGATCTGTAAGATCTAGCCCGAATTGCGGGTGATCATAAGTTCCTGTTATATGAACGGGAACGACCTCGCCTTTCTTCTTTTTCTTGAAGAATGGATCCATGGCTTTGAGCAACAGTGATTTCACTCCGGTCGTGGTCTTCGAAATCTTGGTGTCGACCCGCATCCTGCCATGCAAATCGATCTTGTGATTCACAAGGCTGTAAGTGCCATACATGCGCGCCCCAGCGCCGGGAATATCGAATGAGAGGTCGGAGAATTTGGCGATTCCGCCTTCGAGCACGACTCGCCCCTTCAGATCGGTGACCACGGTTTCGGCGTCTTCCATTTTTTCGCCCTGTGCTCCGGCACTCAGTTCATTCACGTTCTTCTGTGTTTCCGGCTTGGAGAAGCTGCCGTCGTCGATGCCAAAGGTGCCCTGCAGCTTCACCTTCTCGATAAAACGTTCCTTCCCTGGGGGGAGCTCCACTTTGGTCTCGAGCGCGATCGCTCCCGACATTGGCGAGCGACGATCTTCAACAAACAGGCCGAGAATATCTTCGATGCGTCCCCGCGGGGAAGTCAGATGGAGCAGTGCAGTCTTACCTTTGTGTCCTTTTGTGCCCGCGACGCTGCCTTCCACGGCGAGACTGGTTCGACCGAAACGGGCGTCGACATGTTGCAGGAACGTGTCGCCGTGAATAGCGTCAACGAACGCGCCGAATTGGGTTACGAGTTTCACTTTGTGGCCGCCCGACGTTACTTCGAAGTCGGGAACCTCGGTGCTGCCTGCGATGTCGATGTGTTTGAGAACTCCGCCGTATTTTCCTTTGGATGCCAGCATCCCAGCGATGCCGCCGTAGACGCTCAGGTCCGCATGATCGAATGTGTACTCACCGGAAATCGGAGTCTCGCCCGGATTGCCTTTGATCCAGACGCCGAATTTTCCGTGGGTTGCGATTTCGCCCGGAGGTTTTGGGTTGTGAACCCTCAAGTCGTAATCGATCGGACTGCCCCACTGAACGTCGTGCAGAAGGCCCTGGAGCACTTCGAAGCGTAGCGGTTTCTTATTCGGATCGTCCGACGCGAACTCTACCACCGTTCCGTTCGCAACAATCTCCTCGACGACAAGCTTGGAGTGCTGCGTCTCAAAAGTTACATTGCTGCCAAAAGGCGGGACGAATACGTGCCCACCTTCTGCTCTGATACGCGGAACACGGTTCGTGAGAATTCCGGAATAGCTGCCTTCAATGGTCAACTTGTCGATGGCAATCAGAGTCCACCTGTTAGGGCCATGATGAAACTCGACGCCCTTGAGGATGCATCCCGGAAAAGGCAAATAAGTGCAATGAGAACTTCGGATGGTGACGGTGCTGTCGCTCGCTTCGGCCAGATCCCGCGCGAGCGACTTCTCAGTAAACGGCCAAATCCGGCTCCAGAACAGTGCAAGACAAACCATAGTACAAACGGCTGCCGCTGCAATAATGATAATGATTGTCTTAACGCGATGGGATAGTGGGGATGATTTGGGCTTCGTCTTACCCGGACCCGTGGGTGGGGCGGCGGAACTCGTAAGGGCTGGGGACGACATGAATCTTGGACTCCGAAATGCCTGTGAACTGTTGGCGAGTTAGTTGCATCTACCTTTCTCTGCTTGCGGCTCTTTTCGTCCCGGTAGTGCTTCGCCGAGAGGCCGTCCGCGACCTCGCGGTGCGAGTTCGCTTTGCTGCCTTGGTGTGACGCTGCTTCGTCGTTCGCTTCTGGCGAACGGTCGCAGCTCTCTTCTCTTTCTTGAGGGATTTCGGCTTCGACGGTGAGTGTGATTCCCTCGTTGTTTGGTCCGTCATCAACAGATGACTCATGTTCGCCAGCGTTCCGGCGGCTTGTCCCAGCTTACGCGCCACTGCGCTTAGTAAGGGTTCTGGAGCATCCAGTTTTCGAGTCATTGAACCTCCAATCGCAACCTTTTTCTCACCCACGATTCTCTAATCCCTGTTACGAACGAAATCCCGGCGCTCGGCCGGGACTCCCTGAACTTGCTCAAGAACACTTTGCACCAAATTGGAGAGCGCGCTGAGCGCGGCTTTGCTTCACAGAATTAGTTGCCGCAGAACCCATGAAGGTTGGGAGGAAAGACCATCATGGGAGCGGGAACACGACAGTACCTTGTGAAGTGGTATCCTTTTCCGTGAGCCTGCTTAAGCTTGATCTTCGCCGCTACGTTTGTGAGCGGCTAGCCCCTTCCGGACTCTAGGCTCGGTGCACCCGCGCATTCTGCGTGGTCTTGTGCTGTCGACTCGAATTCATACAAAAACGGCTGGGGTTTCTGAATGGTACTGCGGACG
>CABEDM010000279.1_pt1 | contig 20144 bp, 17 predicted proteins | sample 3423041 | NCBI WGS metagenome assembly CABEDM01 (sample SAMEA5534329, study PRJEB31848) | metagenome | biome: tundra; feature: field; material: soil | place: USA | collected 2013-05 | depth 0.15 m | reverse complement strand
GCGAGCCCCGCCGGCGCGAAAGGCGGAGCCGCGCTGGCGCCCATGTTGCCGCCGAAGATTGCGTTTGATCTTTCCCTGCAGCATCCGCGCTGCGTCTTCCAACTTCTCAAGAAGCAGTACGAGCGCTACACCCCGGCGATGGTCGAGCGTATTACCGGAATTCCGCAAGACCAGTTCCTGAAGGCGGCCGATCTTTACACCTCGGTTCGCAAAGACGGGGATATGAAAAAGGTCTCGACCATCATCTATGCCGTGGGCTGGACCCAGCATAGTTTCGGTACCCAGATTATCCGCACCGCGGCCATGCTGCAGTTGCTGATGGGGAACATCGGGCGCGCCGGCGGGGGCGTGAACGCACTGCGTGGACACTCGAATATCCAGGGCGCTACCGACATGGCGGGCATCTTCGACATCCTGCCGGGATATTTGAAGATGCCTAACCCAGCCGACGTGGATCTCGCCACCTACGTAAAGCGAAGCACTCCGACAATGTCAAAGCCCGACCCGTGGGATTCGTACAACTACTGGTCGAACACATCGAAGTTCACCGTGTCGCTCCTGAAAGCAATGTACGGTCCCGCAGCGACCAAAGAAAACGACTTCGCATTTCACTATCTGCCCAAAATCGATCGCAACTATTCCTGGGTGAACATCTGGAACGACATGTACGAAGGCAATGTAAAGGGCATCTTCGCCTTCGGCATGAATGGCGTAATGATTGGGCCTGATTCGGAGAAAAACATCGCCGCCTTGAAGAAGGCCGACTGGCTGGTGGTTTGCGAAATCTATCCCGATGAGACCAGCGAGTTCTGGCGCGCTCCCGGCATCTCGACCGACGACATGGAGCAGATCAACACCACTGTTTATCGCCTGCCGGGCGCGGGCTTTGCCGAGAAGGATGGAACGTTTGTGAATTCCGCCCGCTGGCTGCAGTGGAAAAATGTCGCACTGCCGCCGCCCGGTCAAGCCAGGCTGGATCAGGAAATCCTGGCAACGATATTCTTGAAAGTTCGCGAACTGTATCAGAAGGACGGCGGCAAATTCCCCGACCCGATCCTGAACGCATCTTTTGCGTACACGAATCCGTACAGCCCGTCGCTGGCAGAAGTCGCGAAGGAGATCAACGGGAAAGCAACTGCCGACATCACCGATCCCAAGACGAATGTGACGATTAAAGCCGGCCAGCAGTTGCCCAGCTTCGCTTGGCTCAAAGATGACGGCACCACTCTCTCCGGTAACTGGCTGTACTGCGGCTCCTGGACTGAGGCTGGCGCGATGACTCAGCGTCGCGGAACGGAGGATCCATCCGGTTTGGGCGTTTATCCGAATTGGGCGTGGTCCTGGCCGTTGAACCGGCGCGTGCTGTACAACCGCGCTTCGTGTGATATCGACGGCAAGCCCTGGGATCCACCTCGCCGGCAGGTTTGGTGGGACGAGGCTAAGCAATCCTGGGCCGGAGTCGACGTGCCCGATTTTAAAGCCGATTCACCGCCGAAAGACCACATGGGACCGTTCATCATGAATCCGGAGGGCGTAGGCCGCCTGTTCGTGCCGTTGGGCGCCATGGCGGACGGGCCATTTCCCGAATTCTACGAGCCGATCGAGAGCCCGATCGCGAATCCTTTGCACCCGAATCAGTCCACGAATCCGGTCGTGAAGAAATACAAAACCGATATGGACAAGTACGGCACGGTGGAACAAGGCTTCAACGTGATCTGCACAACGTACCGTTTGACGGAACACTATCACTACTGGACCAAGAACAATCCCATGAACGTGCAACTGGTGCCCGAGCCTTTCGTGGAAGTACCCGCGGAATTGGCGGACCGCATGGGCATTCGCGGCGGAGAGAAAGTCAGAGTCACCAGCGCGCGCAGCCACTACATTGCCAAGGCCATGGTCACGCGCCGCATCCGTCCCATGAAGATCGACGGCAAGGAGATGTTCCAGATTGGCATCCCCATTCATTGGGGATTCCGCGGCATTGCGGAAGACGAGGGCAAGACCGCGAAGACTCTGACCAATCAGTTAACTCCGACGGTGATCGATCCGAATGCGTTCACGCCGGAGTTCAAGGGATTTTTAGTGAAGATCGAGAAGGTTTAGAGCGCCACCGAGCACACAATAATGAGCGACCGCAAGACACTTCAGATCAGGCAAATCTCGGGACACTCCGGGCCCTCGGCCGGTTTCGGCATGCAGCGCGATCCGGAAGTCTGCAAGCTGATCGATACTACGATTTGCATTGGCTGCAAGGCCTGCGAGGTCGCGTGCGTCGAGTGGAACGATATGCCATTCAGTCCCACCACGTTCGACAATACCTACCAGACGATGCCGCAGACGCGCTGGAACTTCTGGAACCTGATCAAGTTCAACGAACACCAACGGGAAGACGGCACGATCCAGTGGCTCATGCGCAAGGACCAGTGCATGCACTGCGCCGATCCCGGCTGCCTGCGCGCCTGTCCCGCGGATGGCGCGATCGTGCAGTACACCAACGGCATTGTAGATTTCCAGCAGGAAAACTGCATTGGCTGCGAGTTCTGCGTCTCGGGATGTCCCTATGACATTCCCAAGTTCAATCCGGCGACAAAGAAAGTCTACAAGTGCACGCTGTGTTCTGACCGCGTCGGCGGAGGTCTGGAGCCGGCGTGCATCAAGGCTTGTCCCACCGGATGCCTGAAGTTTGGCACCAAGGACGACATGAAGTACATCGCGGAAGAGCGGGCCAAACAACTCCGCGAGAACTTTGGATTTGAAAAAGCAGGCGTGTACGACCCGCAATCGATCGGCGGCACGCACGTGGTTTACGTCTTGCATGACGCGGAGAATCCGGAGCGCTACGGCGGCCTCCCTAAGAACCCGGTGATTCCGTGGAGCTATACCGTTTGGAAGTGGCTGTTCAAGCCAGTGCTGGGAACGTTCGCGTTGTTCGGTTTAGTGGGAGTCTTGCTGCACTACGTAGCCGTCGGACCACGCCGGCCGCAACCGGAACCACCGCTCAGGCAGCCGCAGCCCGGGAAGGAGAGCTGATGTCGACTGCCGTGGACCGTTTCGACGACAAAGCGCGCGACGCCTTCGATCGGATCGGGCAAAACGAAGTGTACGAAGGCGAACTGCTGCGTCATCGTGTTTATACGCGGTGCCTGCATTGGATGGTCGCCCTCTTCTTTTTCCTGGCGTTGTTCACCGGATTTGGAATTTATCTGCCGTGGCTTTTCCGCTGGTTCACCCCCATCTTCGGAGGCGGCCCGCTCAGCCGCGCCATGCATCCCTGGTTTGGTGTGGGATTCGTCGTTTTTTTCGGCCTGCAGATGCTGAACTGGATGCAGCCGATGAAGTGGACCTCAGCCGACTCGAGGTGGATGCGCAATCTTGGGAAAATCGTCGGCGGAAAAGAAAAACACGATCCGCCCGATACCGGCTTCTTCAATGCCGGACAGAAAGTGCAGTTCTGGGAGATCGTAGCTGGCTCCGTGGTTTTTGTGATCACCGGGATTATTCTATGGAAGGGCGCGCGCACGTTTGGACGTTGGCCGGTCGCGATCAGCTACGTGCTGCACGATATCTCCGCTGTGATTATGCTCGGCGGAATCTTCATTCACATTTACCTCAGCACCATCGGCGAGCCCGGCACGTTTCAGGCCATGATTCGCGGTGCGGTTAGTGAAGCCTGGGCGTGGACATTCCATCCTGCCTGGTACAAAGAGGTCACCGGGCGCGACCCGATCGAGGCCTGCGAGGAGGCGCGCAAGCGCGGCCGAATCGCGAGGCAGTAGTCTGTGGGAGCAACTTCTCCGATCCATCGCTGGGCTAATCTTTACTATGGATTTTTTGAGTTGGACTATCTGACCCGGTCTGCTCCAAAGTAGTTGTACATCCTCTGCAACGTCGCAGAAGGCTCTCCAAACTCTCGTAGGTTGGTTCCCCCACGAATGGGTTTCCCGTTTGCACCTGACTTCGTCGTCTTAAGCGAGACCTGCGCCACCTATTGAGAGGGCTTGAGAAATCCTGAATCAACAGGATGAGGGGGGAGATTTGTCGGACAAAAAAGCCGTGGTCAGCCTTCGTACCGTTGCCGCACGAGTCGGACTTGCGGCATGTTCGGTTTCCGCAGTTTTAAACAATACTCCTGCATCGCGGGCGATACCGCAGCGAACAAAAGATCGGGTCTTCCACGCGGCTGCAGAGTTGAACTATCGTCCAAATCTGTGGGCGCGGGCTCTGCGAACGAAGCGGACCCGTCTTATTGCGGCCATAACCTCTGACATCGGCCTTGCTCCGGTCGCCCGGGTGCTGGCCGGTGTGCAAAGTCTGTTGCACCGCAGAGGCTATCTGCTCGCTCTCGGGACTTGGGATTGCAACTCCGGGTGGCACAACATTTCTGTCCAGCTTCAGCAACGAGGGATTGAAGGCATAGTCGCAATCGATGCAACTCTGCCGCCGGAACTGGAATTGCCAGTAGCTTCCGTGGACCTCGACTGCATGACTATTCTAGAGCCGCTCGCGGAGGACATGCGCACGTGGCTGTCGGAATTGGGCGTATCTGCGGCGGAGACGGTTCTTCGGCAGATTGAGAAGGAAACTGTTCCTCGCAGGATGAAGATCGCTCCCAAACTCCCGAACGCTTACTTCGATCTGGCCAATGCAAGTCTGGGACCTGAAGGGAACGCTCGGGAGCGCGCGTGAATGATCCTCGGGAGAACCGGCTTCCCCTTCGACACCGGCTCGGGGACGGTAAGGCCGAACCCTTCCTTGAGGGACTTTTCTCCGCTATCCCACAGAGGCTCCCGCCCGGAATTTATTGCTGCCTCCTTCCGTAACGTCCAGGCGCACCTCACAAAGCTCTCCAATCAGACTTCCTGCCCATCGGTACACATTGTGTTCACGCACCATCTTCCGCATTCTCTGCATACGCATTTGCTTTTCTTCGGGTTGCATTTCGAGGGCCGCGCGAATCGCCTCGGCGGTCTGATCGATATCGTAAGGATTGATCTGAAGAGCGTCTCGCAACTCGCGAGCCGCGCCGGTAAAGCAACTGAGGATAAGCACTCCGCGTTCGTCGCCTCTGGCGGCGACGAATTCCTTCGCCACAAGGTTCATGCCATCGTGCAAAGAGGTTACCAGACACAAATCGGCGGCACGGTAATAGGGCTGGATCTCTTGGTGACTGTGCTGCCGGTTCAACAGGACGATGGGCTTCCATTGATTCGCCTGGAATCGCCAGTTGATGCGGTCGGCCTCCGCCTCCACTTCAGCCTGCAAGTCGTGATAACGCTTGATGTGGGTGCGGGTGGGAGCGCCAATCTGAACAAAAGTAAAGACGCCCTGGTAGCGCGGATACTTTTCCAGAAAGTGCTCGACCGCCAGAAACCTTTCCAACACGCCCTTCGTATAATCCAACCGGTCGACCCCCACGCCCATCAGAGCGGCTTCGACACCGAGCGCCTTCAGAAGTGTTCCGCGTTCTTCATAGGCCGATTCGCGCGACGGGTTTGCGAGGACATCCGCGAATTCCACGCTGATGGGGAACGGCCGCACCGTCGTGTGATGGTCAAGGCGCTGCACGGAGAAGTGCTCCCAGTCGATGCGTGATTCGACGATCCGGTCGACGGTTTGCAGGAAGTTGGTGCAGTGCGCCTGAATGTGGAACCCGACAAGGTCGGCGCCGAGCAACCCGTCCACCAGTTCCCGCTGCCAGGGGCAAATCCCGAAAGCCTCCGGATTCGGCCACGGGATGTGCCAGAAGATAGCGACGCGAGCGTCGGGTCTGGCCTGCTTGATCATTCGGGGCAACAGGGCAAAGTGATAGTCCTGTACCAATACCACCGGTCTGCGGATGTTCTCCATTTCTTCGAGCAGGGCGTCCGCAAACTTTCGGTTCACTTCCTGATAATGCTTCCAGTCGCTGGCGCGAAACAGCGGGCGGGTGTGGGCGATATGGCAAAGAGGCCAGAGCCCCTCGTTGGCAAACCCGTAGTAGTACCCTTCCTCTTCCTCTTTCGTCAGCCAGATTCGCCGCAGGACATATCGCGGATCATCGGGCGGGACCAGCAAGCGGTCATGCGCGTCCACCATTTCGAGGTCGGCGTCGCCAGACCCGTGCGCCACCCAGGTGCCATCGCACGCGCGAAGCACCGGTTCCATCGCTGTAACCAGGCCGCTGGCCGGCACGTTGACTTCGACCGCTTTGCCCCGCCGAACGTGCATGTAGGGTTCGCGGTTCGAAACCACGAAAAGCCTGCCATCTTCCAATCGGGCGCGAACGTGCACCGCCAGCCGATCGGCCGTCCACATGGATTCTCCCGTTTCACGCAATCGAGCTTCCAACGCGGCAGCCGAGCGGGCGACGTTCAGGCTCTCTGCAAAAGTCGCCACCTCCCGCGCCAGCGGACGAAACATCTCCAAATCCGGCACTTTGATTCGTACCACGCCACGCCCGGTGCGCAGAGCCTTCATCCAGTTGGCGGTTCGCGCGATCGGTCCGGTGATGCTCCAGCGCACAATCAGCAACGTGATCAGGACGATCAGGAAAACGTGCGCTAATGCGCTCAGGAAGGTCTCCCGCCAGATGCGAAGGCTCTCTCGCCGGATGTACCCAGAGTCGTGAATGATCGCCAAACTGCCGATGAGTTCATCGCCCCGATGCAAGGGCAAAGCATAGATGTGGATCGAAGCGCTTCCCATCCGCAGAAAAGCGTTTGTGTCATGATTTTGCTGGAGGGCTTGCAACACGATTGCGGGCGCACTCGCCATCAGTGGCTGAAGGTTGGTCGTGACGGCAATGGGATGGCCTTGCGGATCGTAGACCGCCAGTCCCGCCAGATGTTCCCGGTTGGCGAACTGCTGGACGGTGCGCTGCAAGGCATGTTGCGCGTCCCGGTCCAGATCGCGTTCTACGTTCCTGGCGAGACTCTCTCCTAATACTTCCGCGCGCCGTTGCAGGTCTTTCTGCAGGCTGCGGTTCAGCATTAGAACCTGGTAATACGAAGAGCAAAGCGATACCAGCGTGACGCCAATAATGAGCGAGACGATCAGTCGAGCGCTTAGCAATCGCATCTGACACGTCCTCCAAAACCCGCGATTCAGCGGGCGGTCCCACCCCTACAAACATCAGGAACAACACACAGCTCTAGGATTCCGACTGCTGAACCAGGAAGGGCCTTCAGCCATTCTGCCGCGCGGTTCTCGGATACCGCGTCATGAGGCGATGGCTACAGACGAGGGCGAATCCCGCAGCGGTCGAATCGAGGCGCACAAACTCCGGCGTCCGTCGCTTCGCCAGCCAAGCAACTAGCATCCATCTGAGGACAGGAACGTGAAAAAGGTTGCACAAAGCGTGCCAAAACCTAACTACTTGATTTTCAGACGATTGTCACGCAGCCCGGCAACGAACACAATGTAATTCTTTCCCTCGGGAGGCAGCGATCCCTCCCACCGAGTAGAAAACAGAGTGCCGGATCAACTCCACAACAAGGTAGTCACGGAATCCGGCGCCAAGGCAAGTTCAGCTGTCTGGTTTTCCTGTTTCAGGGTTGCGGTTCTCGCGGGCCCGGAGTTCGTCACGACCAGAACTTTCTGCCCGTCGGGATTCTCGAAGGCAACTTGCTCCACGCCGGCGATCTGGCAAGCAGATTCGAACCTCTTAGCCCCTCGCCGGACGTTGCGCGAAAAATGCGCAAAAGCCCAGTACTGACCGCTGCGCGTGATCTCCTTTGTCTGAGAATGGATCGTAACCATCCCGCCGCACGGAAACGGGCCGATGTTCGGCCGACCTTTTTCATCGAGCGCCAGATTCCAGCCGCTTAGCGCCTGGCACCAGTGACGACTCGCCTGCGTAAACGTCTTCCCCCAGTTCACCCAGTCGGTCGCATAGTCGGGCGATGTGTAGTCGGGACCACCTTCGGTCCAATACAGTTGCACATCGGGATGCGACTCGTGCACCTTGTCCATCATTTCCGGCGTGCCCACGTATCCGTGAAAGGCGACCGCAGTGCAATATTTGCGAAGGTCCTCGTCGTCAAGTTCGCAGATGGCACGACCCCACAGATTGTAGTTGTGGTCGAGAATCCAGATCTTCGTGGAGAGACCCTTCTGCCGAAACAATGGGCCAAGATGGTTCTTGACGAATCCGATTTCGTATTCCTGGGGAAACAGGCATGCGGGCATTCTGCCATCCTGATCGGTATCCACTTCGTTTTGCACCGTGACTGCCTGCACCGGCACGCCCTCCGCGGCATAAGTCTGCAGAAACTTCACAAAATACTCCGCATACGGGCCGAAGTAGCGCTGCCGAATCGACCCGCCCAGCATCGATCCCCCCACTTTCATCCATCCCGGAGGGCTCCACGGCGACGAGAATAGGAACAGGTCTGGATTCGCCTTCCGCGCCTGCCGCAGCATCGGCAGAACATACGCCTGGTCGTGTGCGATCGAAAACCTCTTCACTTCGGGATCGGGCTCACCTTCGTCATAGCTGAAGATTTCAGTGGAATAGTCGCTGGACCCGATGCAGGTGCGGCAAACATTGAGCCCCATTTCCGACGGATGAAACAGCTCGTGAAACAACTCATCGCGAGCCGGCGAAGAAAGTTGGTTGAACGTGTAACACGCCGCGTCTGTAAAAGCGGCGCCGAACCCGAGCATTTCCTGAAACTTCTTGCTGGGGTCCAGCACAATCGCGTTCTCCGCGGTCCGGCCCCTGGTTCGCCAGGTCAAAGTTTCCGCCGAAGCGTAGCGGAGCTTGCCGCTGGTCACGCGAACCGTGATGTCCCCTTGCGGGGCGGCCGCGGAAGGTGTCAATGCCGACGCCAAATCGGAGGTTGCGGTCGCGGTCAACCCCACGGCAGATAATTTCAAGAAGGTTCGTCTGGTCTGTTCGTTGGACACGGGGTCCTCCTGGCACGAATCGCTTCGTTGTGAGTATAGTGCGCGAGTATAGTGCGTGGGTATAGTCCAAACGACCTCCAATTTCACGGGGAGTATCGATGAGATTCAGATGGCAGCACCCAACTTTGTTAGGAATGATTCTGTTGGTTGGCGCATGTGTGGTCGGAGTAAATGCGGCCGCGCAGGCGCCCCCACCTGCCGCTCCGGCCTGGAAACTGGTCTGGAGCGACGAGTTCAACGGCCCCAACGGCTCCGCGGTCGACTCCAACAAATGGGTGACCGAAACGGGCGGAGGAGGCTGGGGCAACAACGAGCTTGAGTATTACACCAGCCGTCTTGAAAACGCCTCACAAAAGGACGGCAACCTCGTCATCAGGGTGCTGCGGGAGAAATACATTGGTCCCGACGACGCCACCAGAAACTACACTTCCGCACGCCTGAAGACCCAGGGTAAGTTCTCGCAGGCCTACGGACGATTCGAAGCGCGCATCAAGATTCCTCGTGGACAGGGAATCTGGCCTGCGTTCTGGATGCTGGGCGACGACATCGAGAAACCAGGCTGGCCCGCCTGCGGCGAGATTGACATCATGGAGAACATCGGCAAAGAGCCCGCGCTCGTTCACGGCACCATTCACGGTCCGGGATATTCCGGGACAAACGGCATCGGCACTCCTTACGCTCTTCCCGGCGATCAGCGCTTTGCCGACGACTTTCACATCTTCGCCGTGGAGTGGGAACCGAACACGATCCGTTTCTACGTCGATGACCATCTTTACGCGACTCGCACTCCCGCCGACCTGCCCAAGGGGGCGAAGTGGGTTTACGATCACCGATTCTTTCTTCTGCTCAACGTCGCGGTTGGCGGCGGCTGGCCTGGAGATCCGGACGCGTCCACCGTCTTCCCGCAAACCATGCTGGTGGATTATGTGCGGGTCTATGAACGCGCTAGTTCGCGGCCTGGCAGCGCGGCGCAACATTAAACAACGCTTCGTTGTGTTTTGTGTGAGACTTTATCGCTCCGCAATATTGACTTACGTATCATTCCCTCAGATAAAATCTGGGGCATTGTGCGCATGGAAAGGGGTAATGCATGAGCAAGGTACGGGTTCTGGCAGGCACGCGCAAAGGCGCATTCATTCTTACTGCCGACGGCAAGCGTCAAAACTGGGAGGTCAGCGGCCCGCACTTTGCCGGCTGGGAGCTTTACCACCTTAAGGGATCGCCCGCCGATCCAAACCGGATCTACGCCTCGCAGACCAGCGGGTGGTTCGGACAGATCATTCAACGCTCCGACGACGGCGGCAAAAGCTGGCACCAGCCCGGAACGCCTCCCGGCCAAGCGCTCGCTCCGGGCGGCATGCCCAAAGCCGACAGCAACAAATTCGGGTACGACGCCTCCGCTGAAACCGGCAAACCGCTGACGACTCATCAGTGGTATGACGGTACGCAGCATCCGTGGGAGTTCAAGCGCGTCTGGCATCTCGAACCGTCGCTCACCGATCCCAACACCGTCTACGCTGGAGTCGAGGACGCCGCTCTGTTTCGCTCCACCGACGGCGGCGAGAACTGGCACGAACTCCCCGGACTGCGCGGCCACGGCACCGGCCCCGAGTGGCAGCCCGGCGCCGGAGGCATGTGCCTGCACACCATCATTCTCGATCCCAGCAATCCCGACCGGATCTACATAGCGATCTCCGCTGCCGGCGCTTTCCGCACCGACGACGGCGGCAAGAGCTGGAAGCCCATCAACCAGGGACTTCGCTCGCAATACATCCCCAGCTCAACCGCTGAGATTGGTCACTGCGTGCATCACATTGCGATGAATCCGTCCCGACCGGGCGTGCTGTTCATGCAGAAGCACTGGGATGTCATGCGCTCCGACAACGCCGGCGACCAGTGGACAGAAATCAGCGGCAACCTACCCACCGATTTCGGATTCGTCATCGACGTGCATGCGCACGAGCCAGAAACGATTTACGTCGTCCCCATCAAAAGCGACGGCGAACACTACGTGATGGACGGCAAGCTACGCGTCTACCGCAGCCGCACCGGCGGGAACGAGTGGGAGGCGCTCACCAAAGGCCTGCCGCAGGCGAACTGCTACGTCAACGTCCTGCGCGACGCCATGGCCGTGGACTCGCTCGACCAGTGCGGCATTTATTTCGGCACAACTGGAGGACAGGTGTATGCATCCGCCGATGCCGGAGACAGTTGGAATCCGATCGTACGCGATCTGCCAGCAGTGCTGTCGGTGGAAGTTCAGGCCCTGCCGTGAGCCGAGGGTAAGAAACGCGGTAAGAAACAATCCGGAACAAGAGACAATTTAGGACAAGAGACAATCTGAGTACCCCACTCTCTCGCGTTTTTTTCGAAAGGGTGGGAATTTTGACTTTCCTGCTCTCCAAGTGCTAGCGTCGCTTGCGATTTATTCCAGGAGAAAGACATGAAAATGATTCTCCCCGCCGTCGCGTGCTTGGTATTGCTGACGGGTGCGACAACGGCTCAAGAAAAGCAGAAGGGTGCCGAGTCAAAGTCGGCCGCACCCGCTCTCGAATCGAAGGTCCGAAGAGTTTGGGAAGATTTCAAGAACAAAAACAAGGAATCCCTCGGCGCCAGCCTAGCCGACGGCTTCCGCGAGATAGAGGAAGGCGGAAGCGGGTTTGGTGACAAGAAAGCCGAAATTGCCATGGTGGACGAGTTCGAACTTCAAAATTACACGCTGAAGAATTTCACCGTTAAACCGCTAGGAACGCACGCAGCGCTGGTCACATATTCGGCGCAGTACCAAGGTAAATCCGGCAGCGAGGTGACGAAGTCCAACAGCATTTTCGGCGAAGTTTGGATTCACGAAGGCAATGACTGGAAGGCGCTATACATTCAAGAGACCAATGTGAAATGAACGAAGTCGTCTGGGGAGATGCGGCGCCGACAAACACTAACCTCGGCGCCGCATCGAATGAATGCAATGATTCGAGTCGAACTTCCGCAACACCTTCGGACGCTGGCGCACGTCGGCCGCGAGGTCCAGATCGAGATTGACGGTTCGGTCACGCAGCGCTCGGTCCTCGACGCACTCGAAGCCCGTTATCCAATGCTTCGCGGTACTATCCGCGACCATGACACCCGACAGCGGCGAGCGTTCTTGCGCTTTTTCGCCTGCGAGGAAGATCTATCCCACGAGTCTCCGGACTCCCCGCTGCCCGACGCAGTTGCGTCGGGAAAAGAGCCTTTCCTGATTATCGGGGCCATCGCCGGCGGCTAGAGTAAAGTCCACTTTGGTAGGTATCCTAGTCCTCGAAAGCAGACGTCTTGTCCTCACCCCACCAGTTTGAAAACGCGGCATCGGCGGAGAACGGGCTTGCATCACACCTTTAGGCACATGATCCATTCGTGGTCGCGACTCGCACTCCTGGCTCTCTTCGCAGTTGTCATCCTCGCCCCTTTTTCACGTGCCCAGGACAATTACGAAATCCAGGTCTACGGCTCGGAAACCGTGGCACCGCGTTCGACTATGGTTGAGATCCACTCCAATTTCACCGTGGACGGCAGCAAGACGGTGCAAGACGGCATGCTTCCCACCGACCACGCCGAACACGAAACGCTCGAAATCACGCAGGGCATCAACGACTGGGCCGAGGTGGGCTTCTATGTTTTCTCGAGCATTCAGGCGGATGGCGGATGGCAGTGGGTGGGGGACCACATCCGACCGCGGGTGCGCGCTCCTGAGAGGTGGCACTGGCCGGTGGGCGTGAGCCTGTCAACGGAATTCGGCTACCAGCGCGCCGCATTCTCGCCCGACACTTGGACGTGGGAGATACGTCCTATCGTCGACAGAAAAATCGGGCCCTGGTATCTCGCCTTTAATCCGGCGCTCGACCGCTCGTTTCACGGACCGGGCGTGAACCAGGGCGTAACCTTTTCGCCCAACGTGAAAATCAGTTACGACTTCACCAGGAAGGTTGCAGGCGGGCTGGAATACTACGCGTCCTACGGTTCGCTGGCCGGCTTTGACGCGCTCAGAGATCAACAGCAGCAATTCTTTCCCACCATCGATGTGGATTTCGGTCCGCAGTGGGAGTTCAACTTCGGTGTCGGTGTTGGGACGACGCATTCCACGGACCACCTCATCGTGAAATGCATCGTGGGCCGGAGATTCTCGTGGCCGAACGGAAAGAGTGCGAAGCTGAAACCTGCACAACCTTGAATCGGCCGTAGGTACAACGCAGGCTCGCAGGATCCTCCTATCCGGCGGGTTCAGGAACGGGCGCTATTGACGGCGGTTCTTGCGGCGGAAGCGGATATAGCACGAGGCTCAACGGCCGATACCGTGCCGCGAAAAAATAAATCGCATACGCGGGGAAGAACACAATGGCCGGAACCGCGATCAGCGAGATCAAGTAAAGAAACGCCGCCAGCAGAATGCATCCCACCACCACTGCCAAAGTGATGGTAAAGACATTCCATGTCAGGCCCGCGGTTTTCCCCGTCAACACGGCAATAATGCCGAGCCCCACGGTTGGAATTGCGACGATCAGGCCAAGAATCACCGACGCGAGGCCGATGACAATCCCCGCGCCAATGGCCAACACGATTTTCATGCCGACGTACACGGCATAGCCACCTTGTTCCGCCTGAATCATCGGCCAGAGCCGCCGCCAGCCCTCGATGGCGCCAATATCCTCCAGCGCCATTTGCGGCACCACAAAATCCTTGGTCAGCACGTGAACCACAGCCGCGATCACAAAGAAAAGGAACATTAAGAAGAACACCACGATCCCGCTCAGCACCAGCGCCAGCACATGTTCGCGAGGCGGGCTAAACCATCCCATCCCGAAGGCAAAACCAGCGGAGATTCCCAGCAGCACCGCCATTCCTCCGATCATGACCAGCATAAGTGCTAACTGCCACAAAAAATACCTCCAGCCAGGGCCTTGCCTGCGGCTCCATCCCTGCCGGATGTGACATTCTTTCGCTAGCACGCTGTCGAACAGGATGAACCGCATCACGCTGCTCACGTACATCATCACAATCACGAAAACGAAACCTGTTACCACGAGAGTGGCGATGAGTCCGCCCAGAATCGCGGGATCAATTTTCGGGAACCCTTGTCCCATGAAATGGCGCGAAGATCCTGTCTGATGCGGAAAGCTCGTCGGGAAGTTGAAGCTTCCGCCAGAGCCCGTCTCTCCAGCCAGCAAGCCGACGACCGCCAGTCGAGTCCACTGCCAGAAGCGAAACGGTTGCAGGAGTTGCCGTTTGGTGTGCTGGAAGGCGAGCGTGATCGTATCTACGGCAGAGATCGGCAAGATTCACCTCGACGAAATGCTTCAGCAGCAAGGTACTGCGAACCAGGAAGCGGAGCAAATCAATTCTTGTGACGAGGATGATGACGTCCCGCGGTTTTGTCGAGCCTCGCTTGGCTGGACAGCCGAGAGCCTGCCCTGCGCAGAGTCGAAGCGCGGCTGTCGCTACGCACTTGGTTATTCGTAACGCAAGGCTTCGACCGGATCGAGCTTCGATGCCCGCATCGCCGGGACCAGGCCGCTGATCACGCCCACCACGAGCAGGACTGCGGTGGAAAGGATCACGGTCATGATCGAGATGCGCAGATGAATGTCGCCTTGGCCGGAATCGTCTTCAAACAACGGCCCCATCATGGGCAGCGTCCCGACGGACCAGGCAATGAGATACGACAACAACACGCCAATGGCCCCGCCAATCAGCATGATCAGAAGAGTCTCGGCCAGGAATTGCAGTTTGATGTGGCGCTTGCGCGCTCCTAGTGCGCGCCGCAGGCCGATCTCGCGAATCCGCTCGTCCACCGACACCAGCATGATATTCATCACGCCCACGCCGCCGATTCCGAGAGTCAAGGTTCCAATGAAGGTCAGCAAGACCTGTAATCCAATGGTCAGCGCATCGATGACCGGACGAAATTCATCCCGGCCAAACATTTGAAACGCCTTGGGATCGGTGGGTGAAAAATTCTGTCGCGTCGCCACCGCGGCCAGTACCTGCGCCATCGCCTTCTTTTCGAACTGTGGAGCGATGGGCTCAAACACCATCACGGCGGCGTACCGCGTATTCCACAAATCGCCAGCCGCGGAATACGGAATCCACGACGACTCATCGTCGCTCGAGAAGTAATTACTGAGCTGAATCTTCCGCGCCATGACGCCGACCACGGTGAAGCGCACGCCGGAGACTTGCACCGTCTCGCCCACCGCCGGGCGTCCGCTGAACAACTCCTCCTTCAGTCGGCCTCCCAGAAAGATCACGCGCCGCCGTTCCAGTTCGTCCTCGGCGTTAATCCAGCGGCCTTCTGCGGGGACTTCATTGCGCATTTCGCCATATTCAGGACAGACTCCGCGCACCGGCGCTGTCCCCACCATGCGGTCGCCGTAGGCAATTCCCGGGCGCCGAACCGTCTCGAGGCATACATGCTTTACCAGCGGAGCCGACGCCTTCACCATGTCGAGATCCGCCTGCTCGAGGACTACCTTCTTTCCGGCGCGTTGTCCGCCCGGTTGCTCGCTGGTCTGCTGCGGCCAGCAGATGACCACGCTCTTACCAAAAGCGTCAAAGCCATGCACTAGAACGCTGCGGAAACTGCTGCCGTACGCGATCAACAGAGTCACGGTGGCGATGCCCCAGACGATCCCCAGCATGGTGAGAAAGCTGCGAGTCACGTTTCGCTTCAGTGCGATCCAGGCTTCGAGAATGATTTCAATCAGCATTTGAACTCTTGCAGGCCAGATCCCGCACGACTCTACCCGCCGGCCTCATAGCGCAGTGCCTCAATCGGATCAATCGACGCGGCTCGGCGCGCAGGGTAGAGCGCTGCTCCTACCGCGATCGCTCCCAACAGCGCGGCGGCAATCAACCCGGAGCTCCAACTCGGGATCAGTCCGGCAAAAAAGTCCGGCATCGGCAACAGGTTGACCAGTGCACAGAATCCAAACGCCACGCCCAGGCCGATCCCTCCGCTCAACAGAGCGATGATCAGCGCCTCAATAAAAAATTGCCGCAGAATCGTACCCGCCGGAGCGCCAATGGCCTTGCGCACTCCAATCTCGCGGGTCCGCTCCCGCACCGCGACGAGCATCACATTCATGACGCCGATCCCGCCCAGGATCAGCGTCACGATCCCGACGGCTCCCAGGAAGAATTTCATGCCATCGGTCATCGTCTTGAAGGCCTGCGCTTCCTGCACCGTATCCCAGATGGGACACGCTTCCTTGTCGTTCGGATCGTAGCGATGCATGCGCGCCAGCGCCACGCGTACTTCGCGCTTGCAGGCCGTATGTTGCTCGACTGATTTCGGCGTCACCAGCAACTGATCGAATGTCGAGTTCGTCCCGGGGGGCTTGTCGGGAAACTCACGCCGCATCGCTGCGAAGGGTACGAAGACTTTGTTCACGTCCCAGCCGTCATAGCTGGAGTCCTGCTTTTTTTTCGCCATGACGCCGATAACGGTGTAGGGGGAGTCATTTAAATAGATCGTATCGCCCACGGGATTGCGACCCGGGAACAACTGCTTGGCTGCGTCGGAGCCGAGAAATGCCACACGCCGTGCCTCGCGCATGTCATCCCAGTCATAGAAACGTCCCGCGCCAACGTCGAGGCTGCGAATGTAGCCGAACTGCGGATACGATCCCGTCACCGTGAAGGCGGCATTGTTGAAATTGGAATGCGTGCGCACGGTGTCCTGCTCGAGCTCCGGAATCGCGTACTCGCAATCGGGCGATTCGGCCTGCACCACCGCGACATCCGGATCTTCCCAGTGCACGACGCGTCCGGCGTGGCTACCGCCAGCCTGCAGGCTGGTACGGCCATGGAAGACGATCATCACGTCTTTGCCTAGGTTTCGCGCCTGATCTTCCTGGCCTTTGCGCAAGCCTTCGCCGGCTGCCACCATGAGCACAATCGAGACGATGCCCCAGGCAATCCCGAACATGGTAAGGAAGGCGCGAAGCTTGTGCGACCAGAGAGTTCGCAGGACGTCGTAAATGAGATCGCGCACCGCCATGACACTTGTTGGACGCAGCGGGGAAGAGAAGGTCATCCCCGGTTGGCCTGGTGTTAGATACGCATCCGGTAGGAATTTTGTTGCAGAAAAAAGCGGGTCAGGAAGACAATCCCGTTCGTTCGCAGCCGCTTTCGAAACGTTCACTTCCGAGTGAACCTCGATCACTGCTTCCGGAGGACATCCTTCGCAATCGTAATAGGGGAGTACCAAATATACTCCGCGAAGGATTCGTAGAGCACCTTCGCAATGGCGGCGCGCGTCCTGCGGATCCGCTCGACGAATCTGAATCTCCGTGACGCCTGCATCGCTCTGCGTCCTCAGCGGGCGTTTCGGCTTCTACGCTTTACGCCTTCTCAGCCGTCGCGCCGACCTTCTCCATCCACCCATCGAACTCTTGGAGAGCCAGCTCGCACTGCACCCGATGGCGATCCTTACGATCGCGAATCTTTTTCTCCGGCGGAGGAAGGAGGTCGAACGTGATATTTGCCGGCTGAAAGTTCTTGGCGTCCGCGTGCGTGACGTAGTGGGTTAACGATCCGAACGCGGAAGCCCTCGGAGCGGGAGAAATCTCAGTCCCGGAGATGAGCGCTGCAGCGTGCATTCCGGCCAACAGCCCGGTCGCGATCGATTCCACGTAGCCCTCCACCCCGCAAATCTGTCCCGCGAAGAACACTCGCGGGTGCGCCTTCATCTGCAAGGTCTCGCGCAACAAGGTCGGCGCGTTGATGTAGGTATTGCGGTGAATCTGTCCGTAGCGCAAAAATCGAGCATTCTCCAGACCCGGAATCAGCCGCAGCACGCGCGCCTGTTCGCCAAACTTCAAATGATTCTGAAAGCCGACCAGGTTGTAGGAATCCGCCCTCAGGTTCTCCTGCCGCAACTGCACCACCGCGTACGGCATCTTGCCGGTACGCGGATCGAGTAACCCCACCGGCTTCATCGGGCCGAAGCGAAGCGTGTCGCGGCCACGGCGCGCAATCTCCTCAATTGGCAGGCAACTTTCGAAGTAATTCAGCTTTTCCCAATCACGCTCTTCAACCGACTGCGCTGCCCGGAGCGCATCGTAAAAACGGGAGTATTCCTCTGGCGTCATCGGACAGTTGATGTAATCCGCCGATCCTTTGTCATAGCGCGCCGCCATGTAGACGCGCGACATATCGATCGAGTCCGCCTCTACAATCGGGCTGATCGAATCGTAGAAATACAAGTGCGATCTTTGTGGAGTGGGCGCCCCCGCCCGCTGAGATCCTGACTCCTCGGCCCCTTCGCTCAAGCGTGCAATCTCGGAAGCCAGTCCGTCCGAAGTCAGCGGACCCGTGGCGATGATGGTCACGTTCAGCAACTCGTCAACCGCCGTGATCTCCTCGCGCCGCACGGCAATGCGCGAGTCCCGTGAGATCGCTTCCGTCACCCGAGTCGCAAAGGTGACGCGGTCTACGGCCAAAGCATGTCCCGCCGGGACCGCGCATTCCCGGGCAATCTCCAACAGCAACGAACCCGCGCGTCGCATCTCTTCCTTGAGCAGCCACGGCGCCGTGTTCTCACTGTCGGACTTGAGCGAGTTCGAGCAAACGAGTTCGGCAAAATCCGCCGTCTGGTGGGCCGGCGTCGAGCGCACTGGACGCATTTCGAAGAGTTCCACTTCCAGACCTCGCCGCGCACACTGCCAGGCAGCTTCGGACCCCGCCAACCCAGCTCCGATGATACGAACGTTATTTCTCATCATTAGCGCTCAGCGTGCGGCGAAGCCAGATTTCTCCTGAAATTGAGCTTGTAGGCAAGCGCCAGCCCGCCCACGACACCGAACGCTCCGCCCGCCAGCAGCGCACCGATGTATCCGGCTGCCGCCAGCAAACCCGAATGCCAAAATAGCTGCGGCCATTCCCCCGCGATCAGTAGAACCATTGTCGAGCAAAGAAACGAAAAAACGGTAAATCCGGTGGACCCGAGCAGTACATACAACGAAAGATTCCGCAGCCTCGCGAAACAGAACAAAGTCGCTCCCCCCAGCAGGCAGAGTATCCATAGAGGAACGATAAAGAAAAAGGGCATATGTTAAAACAGATCAATATCCGCAGGCCAGAATTATCTACTTACTCTGACGGGCGGCGGGCTTTCCGCGGCTGGTGAATCGTCTCGTTCCTCTCCAGCATCTCGATAAAGTCGCGGATCTTTCGGGCTCGCGTCTCTGCCTTCTTCACCGTCTGAATGCGAAACAGCACCGCGTACCGATTCGCGCCATCGAGAGATTGAAAGAACTTCTTGGCTCGCGGACTCGTATCCATCGCCGCCTCAAAGTCCTCCGGGACCTTAGCGGCTTTGGGTGAGTCGTAAGTCGCATCCCACCTTCCAGCTTTCTTGGTGGCCTCGACTGCTTCCAAGCCCGCAGCGTTCATCCGGCCGCTCGCGATCAGTGCGACTGCCTTGTCGCGGTTAATCTTCGACCAGATGCTGTTTGCCGAACGCGGAAGGAACCGTTGCAGCCACGCTTGGTCGCTATCACCCCGCTTCTGCCCGTCGATCCATCCATAACACAAGGCTACCTCCAGCGCCTCGCCGTAGGTTACCGATTGAAGGCCCGATCCTTTCTTCGCCAGCCGCAACCACAGACCCTGCGAGTGGCGATGTTTGTTTTCAAGCCACGCGGCCCAGTCGGCCTGAATTGCAAACAGGCGGACAGGGTCGTTCGCGTTGCCGATTTTCGTTTTCTTCGTTTTCAAAGTGTCTGCTCCGCCAGGCGCCGCAGAGCCTCATCGGTGAGAAGCACCGCCCGCCACTGATCGCGAAAGGTCGCACCCAACTGCTTGTAGAACTCGATGGCCCTCTTATTCCAGTCGAGCACCTCCCAGTGTATTCCGGAGCAGTGCTCCTCGACGGCATTACGCGCGACGTCGGCCAGTGGTGCCTTCCGATGCCGCGCTTGCGAAACGCCTCCCGCACGAATAAATCATTCAGAAACAATCCGCGCCCCGCCCACGTCGAATAGTATCCAAAAATACGGCGTATCCCGCAGGCTGTCCGTCCCACTCGGCAACGAGTGCGCGGAAACGCGGGTTCTCACCGACGCTATCTTGCGCCAGATCTTCTTCTCCGATGGTCACAAGGGCGAGTTGGCGTTGATACTCGGCCAGTGACCGTGGTGCGGGGCGCGCCACATCTTGGAGAATTACAGGACGAATATGAAGCACGGCAGGCGGGAACTCCTTGATGGTGGCTGAGTCAGAAC
>CABEDM010000226.1_pt1 | contig 22426 bp, 21 predicted proteins | sample 3423041 | NCBI WGS metagenome assembly CABEDM01 (sample SAMEA5534329, study PRJEB31848) | metagenome | biome: tundra; feature: field; material: soil | place: USA | collected 2013-05 | depth 0.15 m | reverse complement strand
TTTCCCGTCCATCCTGATCCCATCAGCGGCATGCACTGCTGGCATCAGATGGTGCGCGTGGAAAAAGCTGGGCCGGACGACCGGTATGGCGACATTTTTGTGGACACGAATCTTTCGTTTGCGGTCTATCAGAGGTGGAAGGCTTTGACGCGTCCCGCTCCGGGACCGGGCGGGCTGCGGCGGCCGCTGTGGATCCCGCGAGTGGTGCGGCCGGAGGAAGCTGCTTTCTACATTAAGAAGCCGTGAATGGAACGGGTCTCATCAACGGTCAGCGGGCCTTGTCCAGCGGCAGGCTGAACGAGAATACCGAGCCGCTGCCCAACTGGCTGACCACACCGATCGTCCCGCCGTGGGCCTCCACGATCACTTTCGCGATCGCCAGGCCCATGCCCGTGCCGGGCGCGGTGTAGCGCTGGTGTTGGCCGCGATAGAACTTTTCGAAGATCAGCGACTGCTCGAACGAATCGATGCCGGGGCCGCGGTCGGCAACACTGGTCGTGAGGCGGTCGCCCTTTACCTCGCTGGTCACTTTGATCGGGACTCCGGAGTCGGAATACTTGCCGGCATTCTCCAGCAGATGCATCAACACTTCGCGGATGCGCTGTACGTCCATGTGCACTCGGGGTAGGGTCGCAGGAGCCACCACCTCTACTGGATGATTCTCGAGCGACGACTTAGCATCCTGCAGAGCCGGTTCGAGCGCTTCCAAGATCGCATGCGGCTGCAAATCGAGTTTGAACATTCCTGAATCGAGTTGCGCCATCTCCGAGGCTTCGCCCACCAGCCGGTTCAGGCGGTCGGTCTCTTCGTCGATGACGGTCAGCAATTCGCGTCTTCCCTGGTCGTCGAGACTGGCGCCCGACAACAAAGTGGTAACGCTCGCCTTGATGGAAGTCAGGGGAGTACGGAACTCATGGGTCACCGAATCGAGCAACGCCGTTCGCAGCCGCTCATGTTCCTGCTCCGCGCGGTTCTTGCTGAGGGCTTCGAGAGCGCGGGCGCGCTCGATCGCCAGGCCCGCCAGGCTTCCCAGGGCATCGAGAGTTTCTCTCGAAAGCTCATCTCCAGTGACGCCCAGGGCTCCTACCGTGCGCATTCCAAGGCGCAGAGGCACGTACGAGACGCCTGCTTGCGTGATCGGCTCCCCGCGCAAGAGTGTGGAGCGCAGGACGCTTTCTTCGAACGCGGCGTCGAGCGATGAGCGATAGACGGTAGGATGGTCCGCCGCCATGACGACCACGCTGCCCACCGAGAATGTCTCTTGCACATACTTCGGCAACGCATTCAGCAGTTCGAGAACGTTCTCTGAAGCCAGCAACCGCTGGCTCAGACTGAAAAGCCGCTCCACTTCGCGGCGGCGTTGTTTCGCCCCCTCCGCCTCGCGGCGTGCGCGCTCCGCCAGGTTGCTGGCCACGAGCGCCGTCACCAGGAAGGCGAACAATGCCACCCAGTTCTGGGGATCGGCGATGGTGAACGTTCCGACCGGAGGCAGGAAGAAAAAATTGAAGGCTGCAGTGGCGCCCACCGCCATCACCACCGCGTAGCGCAAACCCCAGTAGGCCGAGGTCAGCAGCACCGTCACCAGAAACATCAACGCGACGGTTGTATGATTGACGTGCAGCTTGAAATCTACGGCAGTGATCGCGCCGATTGCCGCGACCACAAGGGCATAGCGTACCGCCTGCGTCCGAACTTTCTTCCGAACCCCGGTTTTCACTCCCGCATTGTACGATGGACGTGACAATTCCGACGCCGCGAAAGAGAATAGCTGCGATGACCAAGACGCCCGAGGAGTGGCTGAACGAAGTTTCTACGGAAAAGCCGCGAGGAATTTTCAAGCTGTTTCTCGGCTACGCCCCCGGAGTCGGCAAGACCTACAGCATGCTGAGCGAAGCCATCCGCCGCGCCAGCCGTGGGGAAGATGTCGCGGTTGGGGTGGTGGAAAGTCATGGTCGAAAGGCCACTGCGGAACTCGCCGCAAAGCTCGATCGCATCCCGCCTCGCCAACTCGAGTACAAAGGCACCACCTTTGAAGAGATGGACGTGGACGCCATCCTTGCCCGCAAACCGGCGGTCGTGGTGGTCGACGAGTTGGCCCACACCAACATCGAGGGCAGCAAGCACGCCAAGCGGTTCGAGGACGTCTTGGAACTGTTGGAGGCCAAGATCGACGTTCTCTCCACCATGAACGTGCAGCACGTGGAGAGCGTCGGTCCCACCGTGCAGCAAATCACGGGCGTGCAGATTCGAGAAACGGTCCCGGACTGGGTGATGCAGCGGGTGGACGAAATTGTTCTCGCCGATCTAACTCCCCAGGCCCTGCAAAAACGTATGCAGCGCGGCGACATTTATCCCGTAGACCGCGCTCAACGCGCTCTCTCGCATTTCTTTCGGCCCGGCAATCTGATCGCGTTGCGCGAACTGGCGCTGCGGCAGGTCACGGGAGTCGTCGACCGCAGTCTCGATGCTTTTCTGGACAAGGACGGGACGCAGCCGGCGCACACCGTACGCGAGCGCATTGGCGTCTGCGTCAGTTCGAATCCCGCGGCGCAGTATCTGATCGCCCGTGGTTCGCGCATGGCCCAGGCCATGGGCGGTGAGTTTTACGTTTTCTATGTCGACGTCGGTCGCGATACGCGTCCCGAGGATCAGAAGACGCTAGCGGAGAATGTCCGATTCGCGGAGAACCTGGGCGCACGGGTCGTGCGCGGATCCGGTAGAAGCATCGCCGATGGGGTTGCCCAACTAGTGCGCGAGCATCACATCACGCAGGTGATTTTCGGCCGATCCGCACGCACCGGATGGCAGCGATATCTATATTTATCGGCCATCCAACGATTTCTCCGCGACTCGCCTTCCGTGGATGTGCACATTGTTACGCAGGAGGCTCGCTGATGGTAGACCGCCCTCACATTCTGGTGGTGGATGACGAACCGCAGATCACGCGCGTGCTGCGCACCAGTCTTTCGGCGCAAGGGTATGACATCCGCATCGCCAATAGCGGCGAAATGGCGCTGGAGATTATGAAAGACTGGTCGCCCAACCTGATTATTACGGACCTGTCGATGCCATCGATCGACGGCATCCAGCTTTGCCGCACGGTTCGCGCTGTTTCCCAGGTTCCCATCGTCGTTCTCTCGGTTCGCGACAAGGAGCAACAGAAGGTGGAAGCCCTCGACGCCGGCGCCGATGACTACGTCACCAAGCCGTTCGGCATGAATGAACTGCTGGCGCGGGTACGAGCCAATCTTCGCCGTGTGCCCACGGAGAGCGATCCGGCTGAAGAAGTGATCGAGATTGGCGATTTTCGCATCGACACCGCGGCCCACAAAGTCACGGTCCGCCGCGGTGAGGTGCGGCTCACTCCGAAAGAATTCGACCTGCTGGTGTTCCTGGCCCGCCGTGCCGGTAAGGTCGTCAACCACCGCACTTTGCTAGGCGCAATCTGGGGTGGACAAAGTACCGAGCAAGTGGAATATCTCCGGGTTTTCGTGGGCCAGTTACGCAAGAAGTTGGAACCGGACGCCTCCTCGCCCCGCTACATTGTCACCGAGCCTTGGGTTGGATACCGGTTCGAGCCCGGGGAATAAAACATTCGTCACAGCACCCGCTAACAACTCCAGCCTTCTTACGAACATTCTACGAAGCTTTTATTCAATCTTTACGCCTTTCGTCATCAAATCTGTCGAGGGCGGAAGGGACGAAAGCAGTCCTGCCCGCGTGAAACAACATGCTTCTACTGCTCCTGGGATTCTTGATCAGACTGCGCAAGAGAGAAGGCGCAACCAACGGTCATCCGAAGCCCAGTCTGGCAGTCGGGCAGTCCACCGAACCACAGAAAGGCTAGCAACTTATGTCGACGATTCAGGATGTCTCTGCAGAACAACTGGCGAAGGTTTTCCACCACTACCGGGAAGCTCTGGCTCATGGCAGTAACGGTCACGAGAGCGACGAAGAATCCTGCTCCTGGGACCGCGCTCCCCAAAACGAGCGGAAACTGATGGTGGCCGCGGCCCGCTTGGCGCTCTTGGAATTGACAACGACAGCCGCGGAAACCACACCGAACCGGAGGTATTTCGCCAAGCCGGGCGAAGCGGAATGGGGCTGCTGAACGATCGTTAGCGTAGGGGTTGGAGTCTCCGGAATAACGCGCACCGCTTCCCTTACGAATTCTTTATGAACTCTTGATCCCGGTTTTACGCGAGGAGTTGTCCAATGGTGTTGAGAAGCCTGCCAGTGACAGGTGTGCCGGCGGCGTTATGAGAGTGGCACTTTCAATCCTGTGTATCGGCGCGGTGACGTTTCAACTGCGTTTCCTGGCGGCTCTCGTGAAGGAGGCAAAGAGTATGCCTTCCAGCACCGTAATTTATTTGGTGAAATTCAAACCATCCAGGCAGCGAGGAGAACTCATAGAAATGAGTACGCAGACACGAAACGTTTCTGCAAGAACTGGCGAGCGGATGGCTCTCTGATTAGCGCCGCATCACGAAATTAGCTGAGGAGATCAGGCATGCAGGACGTTTTGTGGGTCGCTGTCACAATCGTATTTTTCGCCGTGTCCGTTGCGTACGTGCGTTTCTGCGAACGCATGAAGTAGGAGGATGTCATGGACGTACAGTCTCTCATCATGCTTATCATCAGCGCGCTGGTGACCGTCTACTTGTTCTACGCTCTGTTGCGTCCGGAGAAGTTCTGAAATGACGATCAATGGCTGGCTGCAGATTTTCATATTTCTGGCGCTGATCTTCGCTGTCACAAAGCCGCTCGGCGTCTTCATCACGCGTGTGTTTGCCCGCGAACGTACATTTCTCGATCCTGTGCTGCGTCCCATCGAGCGCCTCCTGTATCGCATTACCCGCGTTGATGAATCGCACGAGATGCGCTGGACCGAGTATGCGACCACCATGCTGGTGTTTAGCGCGGTTTCGATGCTCGTCCTCTATCTGATCCAGCGATTACAGGCTGTGCTGCCTTTCAATCCACAGCACCTCGGGGCGGTGGCTCCCGAACACCTGGCTTTCAATACGGCAGCGTCGTTCACCACCAACACCAACTGGCAGGCCTATTCCGGCGAGACGACCATGAGCTACTTCACCCAAATGGCCGGCCTCGCGTTTCACAACTTTGCCTCAGCGGCGACCGGCATCGTGCTGGCAATCGCCTTCATTCGTGGGATTGCCCGCCGGCAGATGAATACCTTGGGGAATTTCTGGGTCGACTTCGTGCGCTGCTGCCTGTGGGTGTTGCTGCCATTTTGTGTGGTGGGAGCTCTGTTGCTGGTTTCGCAAGGAGTGGTGCAGAACCTGAAGCCTTACGACACCGTGAAACTAGTCGAGCCCCAACAGGTCCAACGCGTGGGTGCTGACGGCAGACTCGTCGTGGATGCGAGCGGCAAACCTGTCATGGACACTGTCACCACGCAGACCATCGCGCAGGGTCCGGTGGCTTCGCAGGAGATCATCAAGGAATGGGGCACGAACGGTGGCGGATTCTTTAACGCAAATAGCGCGCATCCGTTTGAGAATCCCACGCCGCTGACGAATCTGGTCGAAATGTTTGCCATCTTCGCCATCGGTGCCGGTCTTACCTACACACTCGGCCGTATGACCGGTTCTCCCGCTCACGGATGGGCGGTCTGGTCGGCGATGGCAATCCTGTTTCTCGCGGGCGTGACTGTCGCCTACTGGGCCGAGGCACAAGGCAATCCGCTGTATCCATCGACCATCGCGCAGCACGCCTCGAACCTGCAGCCGGGCGGCAATATGGAGGGCAAGGAAGTGCGCTTCGGCATCGCCAATTCCGCACTGTTTGCCACAGTGACGACCGACGCCAGTTGCGGCGCCATCAATGGCTGGCATGATTCCTTCACCCCGCTGGGCGGCATGGTGCCGCTGGTAAACATCATGCTGAGCGAAGTCATCTTTGGAGGGGTTGGATCGGGAATGTACGGCATTCTGGTCTACATCGTACTTGCCGTGTTCATCGCGGGTCTCATGGTCGGTCGAACCCCGGAATATTTGGGCAAGAAGATCGAAGCCTACGACGTCAAGATGGCAATGCTGGTCTCGCTGGTTTTCCCGCTGATCATTCTTACGCTGACCGGAATCTCGGTGGTCAAGGGCTTCGGGACGGCAGGCATTTCCAACCCCGGCCCTCACGGCCTCAGCCAGATTCTCTACGCCTTTACGTCGTCCGCCGGAAATAACGGATCGGCTTTCGGAGGACTGACGGTCAACACGCTCTGGTACGACACGGCTACGGGCATCACCACGCTGGTGGGACGCTTTTTCATGATCATTCCGATGTTGGCCATCGCCGGCAATCTCGCGCAAAAGAAATACGTTCCCCCATCGCTCGGCACATTTCCGGTCACGACGCCGCTGTTCTCACTGCTGCTCATCAGCGTCATCCTGATTCTGGGCGCGCTCACGTTCTTCCCGGCTCTGAGCCTGGGGCCGATTCTCGAGCACCTTCTCATGCAGGTTGGAAAGACTTTCTAGGAACCTATGGCAAGCCATCACAAATCAGTTTGGGATTTGAATCTCGTTCGCGGCGCCGCCTGGAGTTCGCTGCTTAAGCTGAACCCGCGCAATATGATGGGGAATCCTGTCATGTTCGTGGTCGAAATCGGCAGCGTGATCACCAGTGTCCTTTTGATTCTCCATCCTCACCAGGCGTTTGGCTTCAATCTCCAGATCACCTTGTGGCTATGGTTCACGGTTCTATTTGCCAACTTCGCCGAAGCCATGGCGGAAGGCCGCGGAAAAGCGCAGGCGGAAACGCTGCGTCGAGCGCGGTCGGAAACCGTCGCGCGGCGCATTACCTCCGACGGCAAGATCGAAGAAATTCCGAGCGCGAAGCTGCGGGCCGGCGATCTGGTTTCCGTCTCTGCGGGGGAACTCATTCCCGGGGACGGAGAGATCGTCGAGGGCGTGGCATCGGTCGACGAATCTGCTATCACCGGCGAGTCCGCGCCTGTGATTCGCGAAGCTGGGGGCGACCGCTCGGCGGTGACGGGGGGCACACGGGTGCTGAGCGATTACATCAAGGTCAAGATTACCTCGAACCCCGGCGAGACTTTTCTCGATCGTATGATCGCGCTGGTGGAAGGGGCCGCACGCCAGAAGACGCCCAACGAAATTGCTCTGAATATATTACTCGCCGGACTGACCATCATCTTTTTGCTGGCGGTGGTCACGCTGCAGCCGTTTGCGATCTATTCAGGATCGCCACAGACCGTTTTCGTGCTGGTCTCGCTGCTGGTCTGCCTCATTCCCACGACCATTGGCGGATTGCTGTCGGCGATCGGCATTGCTGGCATGGACCGCCTGGTGCAGCACAACGTACTCGCGATGTCGGGACGCGCTGTAGAGGCGGCGGGGGACGTGAACACGCTGCTGCTCGACAAGACCGGCACGATTACTTTCGGCAACCGCCAGGCCACCGAGTTTCTGCCCGCCACGGGAGTGACCGAGGCCGTTATGGCCGATGCGGCGCAGCTTTCCTCTTTGGCGGACGAAACTCCGGAAGGCCGCTCGATTGTCGTGCTGGCCAAGGAACGATACGGACTTCGCGGCCGCGATTTCGCGGCCCACGAGGCGGAATTCATCGCATTTACCGCACAGACTCGCATGTCAGGAGTCAATCTCGATGGTCGAGAGATCCGTAAAGGCGCTTCTGAGGCTATTGCGCGCTACCTCGAGCAAAACAATTCCGCCATGCCTCAGGATGTTCGTGCCGCTGTCGAGCGGATCGCGTCTTCCGGGGGTACGCCTTTGGTGGTCACTGAGAATCGCCGAGCGATGGGCGTGATTCACCTCAAAGACGTGGTCAAGGGAGGAATCCGCGATCGCTTCGCGCAACTGCGCTCCATGGGCATTCGCACCGTGATGATCACCGGCGACAATCCGCTCACCGCGGCTGCCATTGCACGCGAGGCGGGCGTCGACGACTTTCTGGCGCAAGCTACGCCCGAGGACAAACTGAAGCTCATCCGCAGCGAGCAGGCGGGCGGCAAACTCGTTGCCATGACCGGCGACGGCACCAACGATGCGCCCGCGCTGGCGCAGGCCGACGTAGGCGTCGCCATGAACACCGGCACGCAAGCCGCGAAAGAAGCCGGGAACATGGTCGATCTCGACTCCAATCCCACCAAGCTCATCGAGGTCGTCGAAATCGGAAAGCAGTTGCTGATGACGAGGGGCGCCCTCACCACCTTTTCGATCGCGAACGACGTGGCCAAGTATTTCGCAATCATCCCCGCCATGTTTGCCGTTACTTTTCCGGTGCTCAACGCGCTGAACATCATGCATCTCAAGACGCCGCAGTCGGCGGTGCTGTCGGCGGTAATTTTCAACGCGCTGATCATCATCGCCCTAATCCCGTTGGCGCTGCGGGGCGTGAAATACCGCGCCATGAATGCCGAAGCCTTGCTGCGCCGTAATCTCTTTATCTACGGAGTGGGAGGATTGATCGCGCCCTTCGTGGGCATCAAGATCATCGACATGCTCATCACGGCCGCCCATCTGGCCTGAGGATTCTAATGAAAAAGCATCTGATCACCGCGTTCCTGATGACCATCGCCACCACGATTCTGCTGGGAGTGCTCTATCCGCTGCTGATCACCGCGCTGGCGCAAGTTCTCTTCAAAGACAAGGCGAATGGCCAGATCCGTTATCGCAACGGTGAGGCCATCGGTTCGCGCATCATTGGCCAGCCGTTCACTTCTGCGAAGTATTTCCACTCGCGCCCCTCTGCGGCCGGCAACGGATACGACGCCGCCAACTCCGGAGGCACGAACTACGCTCCCACCAACCAGAAATTGATTGACCGCGTTCGCTCTGACGCCAGCAGCCTGCATCAAGAGAATCCCGCTCAACTCATTCCGGTGGATCTCATCACCACCTCCGCGTCGGGGCTGGATCCCGACATTTCCCCTGCCGCTGCGGACTTTCAGGTCCTACGCATCGCTCGGGAGCGAGCTGTGCCCGAATCCGCGATTCGCGACCTTGTCCAGAAGCATACTTATCAGAGAGCGTTCGGTCTCTTGGGCGAACCAAGGGTGAACGTCCTGGAACTGAACCTGGCTCTAGACGAGGCCGTAAAGGGGCGCTGACAGTCGGTAATCGCTAACAACCGCGGGCTGCCAGATCAGCCAGCCGCGACCGCAAAAAATAATTGTATCTGCGCGAGCCATTTCCTTCTATTATTACGCGATATGTAATGTACAGCCCCCCAAAAGGCTGCGAAGTAGCAAGTAAAGGGCCCCCCCGAGAGATAAAATCTGCCGACTAGATGATCTGAGGAGGAACCTATGTCCACACAGCCAAGCCGCATACCGCAAGTCCCCGAGACCACTCCGGCACTGATGCCAAACCAACACAGGAGTTGGTTGGGAAGACACTGGAAGAAGCTACTGGCCGCAGCATTCGTGTGCGGGGTCGTTTTCGTGGTGGGCATTTTTACCTTGCTCATGGGAGCCATGCGAGCTTCGGACGTCGCCAAAGAGGCGGTTGCCAGAGCGCAATCGAACCCGCTCGTGATGCAACGCCTTGGGGCTCCAATTAACGAAGGCTGGCTCGTGGGTGGTTCGATCAATGTTTCGCCCGGTTCGGGGGATGCCGATCTTTCCGTTCCGATCTCCGGGCCGAAGGGGAAGGGGACGGTTTATGTCGCGGCCCAGAAGACCGCTGGGACGTGGACCTACAGCCTGATGCAGGCCGCGATTGAGGGAAGCAGCGACAAAATTGACCTGCTGGCCAGCGCGACCGCGGCCGCACCGCAAGCGAGCGTGCCCAGCCCGGTGCCGCCGCCGGCGACAGAGATCCAAAGCCCACCCGCCCAAACCGATCCATCCGTTGCCATGGCAGCAACGCCGCAACCTGCCCCAGCTGATCCAGCACCCGCGCCCGCGGCCGCAGCCGCACCTGGAGTAATCGCCAGCGCGCAGTATGCAAACGACCCCAATCTGCGATGCGACGTGCTGGAGCTGAAGCGGGTAAGCGGAGGCGCACTGTTAGCCAGATGGCGTCTCGTTAATACAGGCACGAAGGCTAGTAGTTATGATTTTAGCTGGGACGATATTTACTACATCGACCCCGCAACGAACAAGAAATACAACAATCTCACCATCGACGGTAAGAGAATCCTGGACTTGTGGTGGGGCACGCTGCAGCCCGGCGAGCAGCACACGATGTGGGTGAAGTATCCCGCCCCACCGCTGACGTCGAAGCGCATCAGTCTCAATGTACCGAAATTCGCGCCCTTTGAAGACGTTCCGGTCTCCGAGTGACAAGGGCTACGTCGGGATTGTTTCGGGACGGTCTGGGATAGATTCGCAGCCGTCTTCGCTCAGGAACCGCGGGGTTGCGGAGGACGGAAATGAATGCTCGGTGGCTGCGGCGACAGCCGCGGTCGTTTGGAAGTCTTTCGGAGCTGATAAATCAGCCCGCGCGAACGACAATTACATTAGACTGACGGTCACAAGGATGGCACTTCTCAGTCGAAGGAGAATCCAGTGGGCAATGATATTCGCGTTCAAGACCAGGCGGTCTTCGCGGCTGCGGCTTTACAGATAGGCGTTTACATCCTGGTGCGCGGAACCAACGAAGCGTCGCTGAAGTACATCCCCGATCCGCTTTTTCTTCCCAAACCAATCGATTGCAAAGCCAAAACCGCTGACAAGGGAGCTCTGGCGGGCTTGGTGGTTGATCCCCGCGTAAACGCTGAAGCATTCTCGGAGAAAAGGCTAGCGAAGGCGGAGGAATGGATTGGTTCATTGCCGGGTAGGTATACGGTCGAGAAGGCAGATGCCCAGTTCCACGGTTGCGTAAAACTGGCCGGGAAGTGCATCCACGGCGACTACGACCTGAAGGCGATCGTACTGCCGGGGCAGGAGTTTCGCATCTTGTCGTTAGTGACCGAATCGCTTGGGCAAGACGCGCGCCGCGGGCCGAAATTTTATGAGGTCCAACGATTTGTGAATCATGCCATCGGAAAACCCATGGTCCAGCATGGAGCCGAGGATGAATACCTCGATCACAGTAAAGACCTGGATGAAAACATTTTCGTTTTCTTCCCCGAGGAAAGAGATCCCAAAGTTCTGCACGGACCGGCGGAAACAAAAGCCTGGTACGCGAAAGAGCTCAAGGGGCGTACCCCGCTCATTCACGATGCAGCCCCCACAGGGACTCCGCCTGCCGGGGCGTCGCCTATCCGAGGCGTGATTAGCAACGGAAAGTTCCGCCCCGTGGACGTTTCACAGATCAGGAGGCCGTCCTAGCCGGTGACCGAGGCCAAGTTTCCACATTGCGCACCGTTTCGGAATTATCCGCAAAGGACGCGGCCAACTATTCTGCTCGACCTGCTCCAGGAGGAAACAAGCAAGTGCATCAAGCGGGCTTCGCCACCTCCCCAGGAGTGCTCGCCTTGGCACGCCACTCAGGTTTTCGTTCTCTACTAGCTTGGGACAACGCGCGTCGGACACCCTCGGCGTCAAAGTCAGTCGCGTAGACCGGAGTGCCGGGTTGTTGTCTCCACGATTCATCCAGACCACCGGCATCGATGCCATCGAATCCCAACTCGTCCACAAGTCGCAGCACGACGGCTTTCGCGGCTTCGTCATCCCCTGCAAACGGCAAGGCGATGCGCTGCGGTGTACCGGCGGGCCGACCGAGGTCCATCAGGTGTTGAGCGTAGATGTTGTTGAATGCTTTGATAACGGGATGGTTCAGTTGCTGTTCAACCCATCGGCTCTCTGTCATCCCTCTTTCAATTGCCTCGATGCGGCCGTCGCGTTGTTGCGGATAGTAATTGCAGGTATCGACGACGAATACCCGATCGGCCGCTCGCTTAAATAGATCGCGGGGCAGGTTGGAAAGATTTTTCATGGGAATCGTGACAATAACCACCGCTCCGCTGACAGCCGCTTCGGTGACGGAGACTGCCTTTGCGCCAGTATGTGCGGCCAAATCGCTGAGGGTTTCCGGGCCTCGAGAATTAGCCACGAAGACCGTGTGTCCCAATGCGGTAAGCCGCCGTGTCAGGGTTCCACCGATATGTCCTGCTCCAATTATGCCGATGTTCATGTGTGCTCCTTGTCTTCTCTAACTGAGCCTTTGCAGGAATAGATTCAAGAAACAGATCAGAGGCTTGCGGTTTTTTTTGAGTTCAGATCGTCCAGCCATCAGCCAGTTCCAGTCTGCCCGCTTCTCGCGCGATACCTGCCTCTGTAGACCCCTGTGAGAGTAGTGGTTTGCGGATAATTTCACCCGACATCGCCCAGTCGTGAACTCTAAAAACACCTTCCGAATCGACGAAAACCTGATTCGAATACAGCGTGTGTGCAACTAGCCTCAGCGTTCGAGAGTCGCTGTCAGAGCACATGCAAGACCTCTGCAACACGCCGTAGTCGGTGTCTTCATCCCCCAAGCCGATTCCCCAACGCAGGCCACAAGACGTAGGATTTGCCGGAACTATGTTGTACACATACAGAAAAGCAGCCTGGGAGGGGCTGGTAAACGAATCGCCTGTCGGCGTCTTCTATAACCCTGCAGCCCACGGACTGGCTCGCGCGAGCCAGCCCTGCTCTGATGTTTGCAAATCACAACTACTCTACCGTTATCGTTAAGGGCGTTTTGTAGACGCCGCCGCAATTATCCCATGCTTGTACGACGACATTGTAAGTTCCAGTCGCCATGTTCAAGTATTTGTCCAGCGAAGCACCATTTACGGTATAAGCTCCGACGCCCGGCGCAGTGTAAATGCGTATCGCCGAGATGCCCTTACTGCAGTTCGGTGCGCTGGCGCTCGCCACGAAGTGGACCGGTGAGGTGACAACGCCGGCATTGGTCGGAGATACGACGTTCGGATCGCCGGGCTGAGGCGGCCCTTGAACGATGATCGGGACCGTCATGCTGAACCCCTTGCCGCAGTTATCGTAAACGACGATTACAGGGTTAAAGACATGGGTGTTCGAATTCGGCGCCGCAAACGAAATGTTCGCGTCGAGGGTTGCGCCCATGGTGGTATAAGCGATCACGCCTGGCGAGGTATAGACGCGCATCGCGGCCACGCCAGAGGAGCATTGCGGACTTCGCCCAGTGGCCCGGAACGTCACTGGCGTAGAGTACGGCAGGTTCTCCTGAACAGGAGCGCTCAAGTTCACGCCGCCAGGACCGGGCTGGGTGAGGTCGTACTTTCCCGTCCACACATAGTAGCCGTCTCCCGAACTCTGTTGCGGCGGAGCCTTCTGGAACGCGTTCGGCGAGGTTTGGCCGAAGGTGTTCAAGCCGTACAACTTGTTATTGCCATCGAGATATAGCTGCGACGCATTGAAGTATGCAATTCCTCGGAACTGTTCCACCGTCTGATTATCTGTTTGATTAATGGGCGTACATCCTGAGTACACCAGGGAAGCCCGGCCTGAAGCTTGCGTGTTGAATTTGGCCAGAAAGGAACAACTGTCCTGTTCATACGTCCGATCCGTAACCGGAAAGTAGGGATCAGTGTTGCGATTGCCGGCGATCACTACGCTGTTCGGTGAGACGAGCTGAACCTGAGTGTCTTCATTTTGAAACGGAGGATTACCAGCCAAATATGACGAATAAACCAGGTTGCCCGAAGGGTCGATCTCAGTGAGAAAGCCAAGGTGAATGCCTGAGCCCGTTGCTGGGAAAGTCTTCTGGAAGGCGTTTGCGGTCGTCGGCAGGTTGGTCCCTGCTGTGCCTCCCACGTAGTAATAACCTGCGTTATCGCGCTTTACATTGGGGCTCAGAACGTGATTCAGCACCGTCGAGTAGACCAGGCCGGTACCGGCGGAATTCAGGGTGGTGATAAAACCGCCTTCGTCGGTTTGCTGTTTACCGTTCGCGGTAATCGGATAATTCGGAGAATAGGTGTAACCGTCGATGGTTGCGTCGCCATCGGAACTCACCAGAATCTGATCGGCGACATCGTCATGCACCCCGCCGACTAGCGTGGCGTAATCCAGCGCTGTCGCCGTCGAATTGAACTTCATAATGAACGCGTCATTGTCTCCCCCATAGGTCGACTGGTACGCACCGGGTGTAGCCGGGAATGGCGCTGTAAAACCGCTGGCGTGGTTGTATTCTCCCGTCACATACGCATTGTTCGCGGAATCCACGGCAACCGCATAGGCGATGATGTTGGGTTGATTACTCAGGAAAGTCGAGTAGTCCAGAGCGCTGCCTGAGCTATTCAGTTTCACAAGAAAGAATCGCCAGGCGGCGAGTTCTGCATGATTGTAAGCGTTTGAACTTGTAGGAAATGTGGAAGCGTAGAAAGTTAGACTTCCATCGCTATTGTTTATAAAGTCGCCGGTTGAGCCGACAATGTACACATTGTCGTCGGCGTCTAACGTGAGGCCGTTCGGGAAGGATGCATTGTTGGGGCCGGTGCCACCAAGAATGGTCGACCATACAAGGTAGGAGCCGTCCTGGCTTAACTTGGAGACGAAGACTTCGCCAGCGTAATTCTGAGTGTGATACTGCTGGTAGGCGCCAGGAGTGGTAGGAAAGTCGGAGGATCCCGTCTCTCCCACAATATAAGAGTACCCTGCGGAGTCCACCACGAAACTGTTGTATCTTTCAAAGCCGCTTCCATCGAGAAAAGTGCCGTAGACCAGCGATGGGTCGATGACCAGAGATCTGCTGCTGTCGTAAGCGCCCAGCTCGAAGCTGATCCGCTTCCCCTGCACGCGGTATGCGGCGCTGACTACCTGACGCCCGGTTTCCGATTGCTGATACGCTACTGGCTTGAGCCAACGCACCTTTCCCGCTGCCGTTTTCAGCACGAGCGACCCGTCTTTATCCGTTCTGATTTTCTTCGCGCCCTCCATATTGAAGGAGATCATCGAGGGATCGGCATGCGGTGCGACGTCGAAGTCATATTCGAGTTGCCGCTGCTTGCTGTAATACTTCAGATCGATTCCCGGGTAGACTGCCTCATATTCCACGGCGGCGAAGGTCGGCACGCCGGTCTTCCAGGCGCTGCGAGCGCCCAGTAAGTAGTTCGTCTTTGCGGCTTGCTGCTCCACTCCCACGACGGTCGCATTCTCGTTAGCCTTTCGCAGGGTAGCCTTGAGCACAGCGTCGCGCGCCTCGCCAGCAACCTTCAGCACCGCTGCGTTGTGGGTCAAATAGATTTGATATCGTCCTGAGTGAGCCAGATATCGCACCTGAGCATTGGTCTGTCCGACGTTTTGCTCGAAGAGCAAGGGCAACCGCGCCTCGAGTGCCTCGGCCTGCTTGGCAGACGATTGACATTGGCCATGTGAGCTGAACGCCAAGAAGAAAAGAATTGAGGCAGCAGCCATCAGCTTAGCTGAAGGATTGGAGGACGGCATCGGGGATACTCCTGAAATACAGTACTCACCTGAGTGGGTGGAACTGTTGGAGGGTCCCGGAAATGGCAAGGTTGCCGCGTCAGGTATCAAGCTTTGATTTCTACGCTCAACGCTGTAGGTGGACTGCAGCCGCGGGCCTCGCCACGGCAGCGTTTACCGGCCTTCGCAAGGGAGAACTACGGGGATTGCGCTGGGAGAACTTCGCGGTCGATGAAATGCAGGTGACGCGACCGCGATGAAGGTCCTCGAAGCCAAGGTGAAGAACCCGGCCTTGCTGGAACTCGACCGCGAGGCGCTCGACGCTGGCCGCCTCTACATCGACCACACAGTGGCGATTGGAGCCGTCACCCAAGCCGACGGATTCGCGCAGTAGCAAACTGACAGCTCACAACCTCGGATGTCCCACGTCTCGCCGACTTTGCGAGACGTGGGACAACTCGCATACGAATTCAACGGCTGGTAGCAATCGTGATCGCGCCCGAGGTGCTGTCAAACCCGCTGGCCACCGGACCGGACAGCGCCACCGGTTCGCCATTGGAGCCTAAGCTCCAGGAGGCAAACACGTCCGAACAGGTGGTCCCGTTACATGAACTGGCTTGATTGGCCAAGCCCGCCGAGTAAAGGTATTGGCCGGAGTGATCCTCGGCTAGGTACTCGTAGACCGAGTTGCCGGTGGCAGTCGGAATGTTCTCGCCTAAGGCACCCGTGCCGCCGACGATGTCACTGGTCTGAATGACCGGATCATTCGACAGGTTTGTTCCCGGATACCAGTAATAGCGAGTGAGCCAGTCGGCGACTGCGTTGCCGATGACCGCATAATCGTTGGCGCCGGCGAACGGCGAACCGGGAACTGCCGTCAGTCCTCCATTGGACTCCATCTCGTACGCGAACGTCTGTTCGCCGCAACAGCCCGTCCTCTGCGGGAGGTAGAGGTACTTCCAGGCGATAGTGGGAGGAAACAAGGCGGTCGCAGAGTCGGGAACGTTGTAGGACTCGGTCTGCGTCAGGAGCCCGGTCGTCTGATCCACCGAAAAGACGGTGGCCTCCTGGCTGGTTGCGCCGCTGTAGTACGAGGTCTCGAAAACGTACGACCCGGTGTAATTCATGACCACGTATCCGCCCGGAGCGGGCACCGCATCACCGGTGTACGTAGTAAGCGATCCGTCGGAGCGATAGATCGTGTAGCGGCTCAATGTTTTCTTCACCGGATCGGATACGTAAAGAAAATGGCCGTTGGGATCGAGCGCCAGGCTAATGTCCAGGGTCGCCGAGGACTCGATGGCATACGGCGATCCGGGCGCCGGTTGCAGCGTGCCGGAGTACCGGTCGATGTCATAGGCGAAGATCTTATGCCCGTCGGTCGCATAGAGAAAATATCCGGAAGGATCCACCAGAATCTGCTGCAAAGGGGAAGTCGTTCCGGTGTTGGTTAATAAGCCGGAAGCCTTCCCGATCTTGCCATTGGCGAGAGGAAACACGATCAGGTTGGTGTTGTAGCCCGTCGTCGAGCCGCCGGTGCTGTATAGAAACTTATCGGGCTGCTCGGTCACCGTCTCCGGGAAACTGTATTTCAGGACGTTCCCGCAATTGTCCCAGGCTTGTACGACGATGTTGTAGGTTCCTGGCGCCAGCGTGAGGAAGGCGTCCAGTTGGTTGCCAAAAACCGAGTAAGGGGCCACGCCCGGCGCGGTGTAAATGCGCATGGAGTTAATGTCGTTTGCGCATACCGTTGTATGCGCCCCCGCCACGATATGAAGTGGACCGCCAGCGCTCGACCCGGAAGGCAAGTACAGGACGATTCCTGGGTTGGGATTGATCGTTATCGGGACGCTGACAGCTGACGAGCCGCCACAGTTGTCCCAGGCGACGATCGTCGTGTCATCACTGCCGGCGGGAAGTCCGACAAAGGCTGAGATATGGCTGCTTTCGACCGTGAGCGCGGGAACTCCCACAGAAGAATAAACGCGCATCGCGGAAATCCCCGCCGTACAGGTGGTGCTGTAAGAGTACGCCTCGTAATAGGTTGGATAGCCCCCGGTGCTTCCTGCTACAGGAGAGACGACCTTGATCGTTGGACCTGCGGCAGCAAAAGCGCTGGGTTGGGGAAGCGCCATCAAAAGAAGCAGAATTAAGAGGGGAAGTCCGATGGAGGACACACGACGACAGTGATGCATATACTTGCACCTGCAGAAATGAAGTCAATCCTGAGCAGGGGATCGCTCAGTGAGTGTCGTGCAGGTTCAAGCACCGTGAAATCGGGTGAACTCGCTAGATCGTGAGATTTCTTAACCTAGGTCGATCCTGCGTTGGCACTCAAAACGCTCGTATGGACAACCGTTGTCGGACTAGGTTTCTAGGGCCGCTTGCAGTCGGTGTGCAATGCACGTGCAATGTGCGCATTCGAGCCGTCGAACGTGACTGATGTAAACTGAAGTGAAAGAGCAGGTTAGAGAACGGGGCCCCGTAGCTCAGATGGATAGAGCAGCGGTTTCCTAAACCGAAGGTCGGCAGTTCGACTCTGCCCGGGGCCACCATTTATCTCAAGTGCTTCCATCCACTTTAGGGGAGCCAATTCAAACTGCGCTCGGCGAAGATTGCACGCTTACCGCACACTTTTAGATTTTTTCCGTCGTCGACAAACTAGGCCGCATGGACGTGGTATATAGACCTGAGGGCACAGGGCTGCAGGCTTAGCGGAAGGCGCTAGCCCGTCTCGGACGTTCTGACGACCAACAACCGGAACCTAGGCAACGCACATGGATTTCGCATTCAGTAAAAAAGTCGAAGACCTGCAACGCCGTCTGCGGGCCTTCATGGACGAACATATCTATCCCAACGAGCAGCGCTTCCAGGATGAGATTGAGCGCAACCGGTGGTTGCCGACTGTTGTGATGGAAGAGCTCAAGGCGAAAGCTCGCGCGACCGGTCTGTGGAACCTGTTTCTGCCCGATGACGAGCACGGCGCCGGACTCACCAATCTCGAATACGCGCCCTTATGCGAGATCATGGGCCGCAGCATGATGGCTGCTGAAGTATTCAACTGCTCGGCGCCCGACACTGGGAACATGGAGGTGCTCGCGCGTTATGGCACGCCGGAGCAGAAGGAGCGCTGGTTGAAACCCCTGCTCGCCGGTGAGATCCGCTCGTGTTTTGCCATGACCGAACCTGCGGTGGCTTCGTCGGATGCAACCAACATCGAGGCTAGAATTGTTCGGGAGGGCAACGAGTATGTCCTTAACGGCCGTAAGTGGTGGGCTTCGGGAGCGGGCGACCCGCGCTGCCAGCTCGCGATCTTCATGGGCAAGACGGACCCTTCCGCCCCGCGTTATCAACAGCAGTCGATGGTATTGGCGCCCATGTCCGCACCGGGAGTGAAGATCGAACGGCTGCTGACGGTGTTTGGCTACGATCATGCGCCTCACGGACATGGCGAAGTCGTTTTTGAGAATGTCCGGGTGCCGGTCTCGAACATGCTGTTGGGGGAAGGGCGGGGCTTCGAGATCGCGCAGGGACGGCTGGGACCTGGCCGCATTCATCACTGCATGCGGTGCATCGGGGTGGCCGAGCGCGCTCTCGAAATCATGTGCGAACGCGTGCAATCGCGCGTGGCTTTCGGCAAACCGCTGGCCGAACAGGGAACCCTGCGCGCCCACATTGCTACCTCGCGCATGGAGATCGAGCAGGCTCGTCTTTTGACTCTGCAGGCTGCTTACATGATGGACACGGCCGGCAACAAAGCAGCGCGGGCCGAGATCGCCATGATCAAAGTCGTTGCGCCCAATATGGCGTTACGAGTTCTGGACAGGAGTATTCAAGCGCATGGGGGCGCCGGCGTTTCGCAAGATACTTTTCTCCCCAGCGCGTGGGCCAATGTTCGCACACTGCGATTGGCCGACGGCCCGGATGAAGTGCACACGGAAGCGATTGCCAAGCTGGAACTCGGAAAGCGGAATAAGCTGCGTGCGCCATCGCCACCACACTGATCCGCCTGGCCTCGAGGAGAATCCCATGCCACCACTGGTCGTGGAATCACCGCATTCCCTGATACGCTTCGTGGGTCGCGAAATCGCAACTACGGAATGGTTCTCTGTCACCCAGGACCGAATTCGGCAGTTTGCGGAAACCACGGAGGACCGGCAGTGGATTCACGTCGATCACGAACGTGCACTGCGGGATTCACCCTATGGCACCGCGATTGCGCACGGCTTTTTGACCCTTTCCCTGCTGAGTCACTTCTTGCAGCAGGCAATTCAGATCGGGAGTGGCGTGCGGATGAGTGTCAACTATGGCCTGAATCGAGTCCGCTTCCCGTCTCCCGTTCATGCAGACTCCAGGATCCGGGCCCATTTCACCTTGCAGGCGCTCAAGGACATTGCCGACGGTGTGGAAGCCACGTTTTCGGTCGTCATCGAGGGCGAGAATTCGGAAAAGCCCTGCTGCGTCGCAGAGTGGTTGATCCGCTATTACGTTTAGTCCGGTAGCCCTGGTGACCTTCGATCCATCCATCGATCAAAGGGAACCGTTCTCGGCTGACCGCAAGGCCGCACGCAAGACAACCTGGATAACCTCCGGCAGAGTGGCGAAGCGGACGTCTTTGGTCAGACCCTGATGATAGCGGTAATAAATCTGCTGGATAATAACCGCCACCTTGAACAGAGCGAGAACGCGGTAGAAAACCATGTTGCTAACGTCCCGCCCAGTGGTCTGAGCGTAGCGGCGGACAAGTTCTGCCCGCGTCAAAGTGCCAGGCAGTATTGTAGGCCCCCAGCGCATGTGCTGCAGTTCTTCGGGGTCTTGTGGGTCGACCCAGTAAGCCAAGGCTGTGCCGAGGTCGGTGAGTGGATCACCAATGGTGCACATCTCCCAATCGAGCACGCCCACAATCCTGGTGATATCGGTGGGATCAAGCACGACATTGTCGTACTTGTAATCATTGTGAATCAACGCGTAGGAGGCCTCTCCAGGTCTGCGTTCCTTCAGCCAGACAGAAATGTTCTTCACTTCCGGCAAATCGTGAGTCCGGGAACCGTGGTAGCGCTCGATCCAGCCCTCGACTTGACGATCCAAGTAGCCTCGTGGCTTCCCCAGATCCGCCAAGCCTATTGCCGTGTAGTCCAGGCCATGGAGTCGGGCAAGATTGTCGACAAACGCTTCGCTCAACCGGCGGGTCGTCTCGGCGCTAGTCCCCAGCGCTTCCGGAGGATCTCTGCGCAGGATGATTCCTTGAACCCGTTCCATCAGGTAGAAGGGAGCACCGAGCACCGACAGGTCTTCACTGTACAGGAGCGCCTGCGGTGCTTGCGGGTAAACGGCGTACAGTTTTGAGAGCACGCGGTACTCCCGACTCATATCATGCGCGGTTTTGACCTTACTGCCGAACGGAGGACGGCGCAGCACCATCTGGCGGTCGCCCAAGCACACCAGATAAGTCAAGTTGGAATGGCCACTGGGGAATTGTGCGACGCTAACAGCGCCGGTGGCATCGGAGAAATGGCTACGCAAGAACGGTTCGAGCCTGGCCAGCTCGAGTTCTTCCCCGGCTCGTACAGAGGTTGGATGATCTCGAAGATCGGCCATATCAGGCTCGTCAAGTTCCCCGAACTGCGCCCTCACTTGCGTGTGCCACGAATGCTATCTGTAAGTCAGCAGCGAGACGTCTTCCAGATGCGGAGAGGCATTAAACGTACTCAGAGTAAAGCGATCATTGGAGAACAGGAACTCGCTGTAGGAACAGTTCCTCACCATCCAGACTGCTCGGAGCGTGTCCTGCGATGAGAGGTGGAAGGCGCGCCCCATGGCTACCCCTATGAGTCCAGCCGAACAGAAAATCGCCAGTTGCTGGCCCCGACCATTCGCTGACATACATTGTGATAGACCTCGGTCGGCCCGGGCGCAGAATTCCGGCCACGACTCCACCGCGGGGAGCACAACCTCTCCGTCGACCCACTTGGCAATCAGCATCTCGAACATCTTCTCGAAATTCGCCCGTCGTCGGTCAGGACTGCTCGAGTTCTGAAACGCCCGGTGCAGGTTGCGAACCTCGCCGTTGCTTTCGACCAGGCCAGGGAGCCCTTGGTCCAGCACCGCGTCGGCTGGGTATTCGTCGAACTCCTGGATAACCACCGGCTCGGGGAAGGGGAGGCCGGCATCGCGATAGACGGCGGCCACAATCCTGGCAGTGTCCTTTTGCCGGACACGTGGCCCCGAGCAGACCCGGTCAAACACCATTTTTTGTCGCACCCAATATTCCCCCAAGCAAAGAGCCTGCGTTTCCCCGATCGCGGAAAGCTTGTCGTAATTCTGCTCGAGAAAGGACGCTTGCGCATGCCGAATCAGAAGAAGACGACCCATGCGTCACCGAGCGGTTTTTCGATATGTGTACATGGCATTCGTGTTCACGCGGTCGTCACACCCTGGCTCTGGTGGAATTCGGCGAAGGTCTTGCCCTCTTGAGCTAGTCGCTTCAGCAGAGGAGCAGGTTCCCAGAGTTGGCCCTGCTGTCGGTGGAATTCCGAAATGCGGTCGCGGACCCTGTTCAAGCCCACAGTGTCGGCATACCACATCGGTCCTCCGCGATACGCCGGAAATCCGTACCCGTTCAGGTAAATGATGTCGATGTCGACGGCACGCAGAGCGATGCCCTCCTCGAGGATGCGTGCGCCCTCATTCACGAGGGCTAGAATACAGCGGTCAACGATCTCTTCCGGCGAGATCTTGCGCTGCGGGATGCCGGCTTCGGCAGCCCACTTGCCCAGCAAGTCCGCGACTTCGGGATCGGGAATCGCACGACGGTTCTCGTCGTACTTGTACCAGCCGGCGCCGGTCTTCTGGCCATAACGTCCGATTTCGCACAGACGGTCTTCGGCGAACGGCTGCCGTGCGCCGGGCGTTTCCAGATGCCGATATTCTTTGCGGATGCGCCACCCTACGTCCAGTCCGGCCAGATCGCCCGTCGCCAGCGGGCCCATCGCCATGCCGAAGTCGTAAAGCGCCCGGTCAACCGCTTCGATGCTTGCGCCCTCTTCTACCAGAAACTGCGCCTCGCGGCGGTAGGGCCCGAAC
>CABEDM010000124.1_pt1 | contig 28037 bp, 20 predicted proteins | sample 3423041 | NCBI WGS metagenome assembly CABEDM01 (sample SAMEA5534329, study PRJEB31848) | metagenome | biome: tundra; feature: field; material: soil | place: USA | collected 2013-05 | depth 0.15 m | reverse complement strand
TCCCCCAGGTGGCCACCGCAGAGCACTCAGCAGGCCTCGCCTGCGACACCTGCCATCAGCCCCACCGCCCCAAAATTGACACCAAGGCTGAGACCAAGCCTGCAGCGGAGGGCAAGAAATAATGGACGTCACCCGCCGCCGTTTACTCATGCTATTGCCCGCTGCCGCTGTCGCTTGGAAGTACGTTCTAGCCGGCACCCCCGAGGCCTCCCCCAACTACAAACTCACCGAGCACTGGTGGGGCATGTTGATCGATATTCCCAAGTGCATTGGCTGCGGCAGTTGCGTCCGCGCCTGCGCCGAAGAAAACGACGTCCCCGAGGGCTATTACCGCACCTGGATTGAGCGCTACCACGTCGCCGACTGGCAGATTGAAAGGCCCGAGGTGGAATCGCCGAACGGCGGCAAGCAGGGTTTCCCCCCCAATGAAATCGGCGGCAAGAATTTCTTTGTCCCCAAGCTCTGCAACCACTGTGCGGATTCTCCCTGCACGCAGGTTTGTCCCGTCGGCGCAACCTTTGTCACGCCCGATGGAGTCGTGCTCGTAGACAAAAGTTATTGCCTCGGCTGCCGCTATTGTGTTCAGGCCTGTCCCTACGGTTGCCGCTTCATCAATCCCAAAACCAATACCGCAGAGAAATGCTCCCTCTGCTATCACCGCATCACCAAGGGCCTGACGACTGCGTGCTGCGAGGTCTGCCCCACCGGCGCCCGCCAACTCGCCGACCTCAAGAATCCCCAAGACCCGATTCATGAGTTCTTGAAAACGCATACGGTACAGGTTCTGAAACCCCATATGGCCACAGGGGCAAAGGTTTTTTACAACGGCATGGATGGTTCAGTCCGATAGGTCCGGTCCCACAGGAGTTTATGTCTCAGTTGGATTGGCGGACAAAGTGAAGCCCGCGATACCGGGCAAGCCGCAAAGCGGCGAAAGGATGCAGCCCACAGCTTGCCCTGAGCTTGCCGAAGGGGCGCAAGCCGTGTTGGACCGATCGAAATGAGTAAGCCCCGAAGGGGCGAAAGAAAAGCTACGGCCGCATAAATTCGCGCCCTGGCACGCCCGTTGCAAAAAGTAAGGAGGCTCGTGCAAATTCCCGTCGAAGGCTTCATGTACCCAAACGAAGTGGAGCTCCAGTGGAGCATTCTCATCGTTCTTTATCCCTTCATCACGGGACTTGTAGCCGGCGCGTTCATTCTCGCTTCCCTGGAGCGCGTCTTCCGCGTAGAGGCCGTGAAGCCCACCTACCGCCTCGCCCTGCTCACGGCGCTGTCCTTCCTGCTCGTCGCTCCCCTGCCCCTGCAATTGCACCTGGGACATCCCGAGCGTTCCCTCGAAATGTATTTGACGCCCCACCGTTCCTCCGCCATGGCCATGTTCGGATTCGTCTATCTCTGGTACCTCATGGCCGTTCTGCTGTTGGAAATCTGGCTCGATTACCGCCGCGACATCGTCTTGAAATCCCAGACCTCGACCGGCGCACTGCGTCTCATCTATCGCCTCCTTACCCTCGGCTCCAGCAACATCAGCGAACGCTCCCTGCACATTGACGAAAGACTAGGCTATTTCATTACGGTCATCGGAATTCCTTCCGCTTTCCTCCTTCATGGATATGTTGGCTTTATCTTCGGATCGGTGAAGGCCAATCCCTGGTGGTCCTCGCCCCTGATGCCGATTGTCTTCATCTTCTCGGCCATGGTCTCTGGCATCGCCGCCGTCATGTTGCTCTACATGGTCTCCACGCGCCTGCGCGGCCGCGAAATCGACATTCGCTGTCTCGATAAGATCGCGCAATATCTTTTTTATATCTTCGTCATCGACTTCAGCCTCGAGATGCTCGACCTGCTGCAGCGCATCTACGAAGCCGACGAGTCCTTCCGCAGCCTCGACTTCATGGTCCACACCCGCCTTTGGGTCTCGCAGGTCATCGTCCAGATTCTCATCGGCACCGTGACCCCCATCGCCCTGCTGGGTCTCACCCAAATCCTGAAGCTGACCGACACGGCTCGCAAACGAATCTACGCGCTCGCCGGATGTCTGACCGTCATCGGCATTTTTGCCATGCGCTGGAACGTCGTCATCGGCGGCCAGCTCTTTTCCAAGAGTTTCCTCGGATACACCACTTATAAGATGGCCTTTGCCACGCGCGAAGGACTCCTGACCGCGATCGCGCTCCTCATTCTTCCTTTTATCATTCTGTGGATCTTGGCAAAACTCCTGCCGCCCTGGCCGGACGCGGGCCCCGTTCCCGCTCCCGGTGCAATCGAGCCGCGGAACCAGCTAACCCCAGTCCTGCGGGGTTGATGCGGAGTACCCCATGGCGCAAGCTCTCCACAGCGTCACATCGGATGTAGAGCAACTCAGCGAACGAGTCCGCGAACTCGAACGCCGCGTTTCCGCTCTCGAAGGCCAACCGGAAAAACCAGTTCCCACCGCTGCTGCTGAACCCAACCTTGCTCTGCAAAGACCGCGCCCTCCCGCCACTTGGCGAGGATTTCCCCCCGCCGAGATCCCCGGCGGCGCCGTGCCCGTACTCGGCAAGGCGGTGTTGGGAATCGCCGGGGCCTACCTGCTGCGCGCCATCGCTGAATCCGGCGCCATCCCAAAGCTTCCCATCCTGATCCTGGCCATCGTGTACGCCGGCTTGTGGATGGTATGGGCGGTCCGTACTCACGCCGCCAACCGCTTTGCCAGCGTCACCTATGGCATCACTGCCGCGCTAATTCTCTCCCCGCTGCTCTGGGAGTCCACCGTCCGCTTCCAGGTCCTGGCGCCCGCCTTCACTGCGGTTGTGTTAGTCGCGTTCGTGGTGCTGGCATTAGCCTTGGCATGGCCGCGCAACCTTCAGGTGATTCCGTGGATAGCAACCTTGGCGGCGGTAATCACCGCCTTGGCGCTCATCATTGCGACCCACGAACTTGTCCCGCTCACCGCCGCCTTGCTGGCAGTAGCCCTGGCCACAGAAGTCGCCGCCTGTCTGGAACACCGGCTCAGCATGCGAGCCGTGCCCGCAATTGCTGCCGATTTCGCGGTGTGGCTGATCGTGGACGTCATGACCTCTTCCCAGGGAGTGCCGGAGGGTTATCATCCCACCGCACCCTCCACGATCACCCTGCTGTGTCTGATTCTGTTTGCCATCTACGGCGGCAGCATTGCGATTCGCACCTTCGCCCTGCGCCGCCCGATCACCATCTTCGAAATCGGCCAAGGCGTGCTGGCCTTCCTGGTAGCGGCCTTTGGCGCTATGCGCGCAACTCACGGCGCAGCCGCTCCTGCACTCGGCGCCTTTTCTCTTGTGCTGGCGGCCGTCTGCTACTGGGGAACTCTATCTCGATTCACCGCCGAAGCCTATGCTCGCGATCGCCGCGTCTGCGCCACCTACGCTGGTGCGCTTCTCCTGGCCGGCAGCTTCCTGCTTTTCTCCGCAACTCTGCGGGTGCCGTTCTTGTGCGCGGCCGCAGTGGCGGCCGTTTTCCTGTATGCACGAGCGGGCAAACTCAGCCTCGGCATCCACTCGTCGTTCTACTTGGCCGCCGCAGCCGCGGTTTCGTCTCTTCCGCAATGGGCTGCCAGCGCGCTGGCGGGAACGGTGCCGCCGGCTCCGGACTGGAGCATTTGGATTGTGACGGTCTCGGCCGCGCTCTGCTACCTCGTCGGATCGCGCCCAGCGCAAGCAACCCATGCCGCGCAAGATCAAGAGAAAGATCAGAAGAAACGTCGCCTACTCTGGGTTCTTCCCGCCGTCCTCGTAGGTTTCGCCGGAGCGGCGCTGGCCGTGGTCGCAATCGTCTGGTTGGCCGCGGGCCGCCTGGAGCTGGCCCCCTCGCGCCTTTCGGTCATCCGCACCGTGGTGAACTGTGCCCTGGCTCTCGCTCTTGGCTATCTCGGCTCTCGCTGGAAGCGCATCGAACTAGGCTGGGTTGCCTACACCGCCGTAGCCTTCGGCACCCTGAAGCTTCTATTCGAAGACCTGCGCTTCGGCAATGCCGCGTCCTTGGTAGTCTCGCTTCTGTTCTACGGATTGATCCTGATCCTGCTCCCCCGCCTTACGCGCCGTGGCGGAGCCGCCTCCTAAATTGCGCCTCTTTTCGCGAATTCAATCTCTACAATATTTGCGGCCGCCGTTCCTCTACAGGAATGGATGGATGAGCTGTCGAGCATCACCTTGATGACCGAGCAAGACCGTCATATCTTCGAAGTCATCGCGGAAGAACGATCCCGGCTGCGCAATTTCATCCGCAAGCGGGTGCGAAACGAAGGCCAACGTGGAAGATCTTCTCCAAGGTCTTCTACAAACTGGTAGAAGCCAATCGCCTGTGCCGAGTCCCCGCACTACTACCTGGGGAGGGCGTCGCACAATACTATTCGCTCCAGCCGACGGCCTCGGTCCCCCAGGCTGCCGCTGAGTCTCCCGGCAGAGGGGTCAAAGACACCGTGACAAGAAAAAAGGCGCCGGAAGGGCTCCGGCGCCATCGAGTGACATACGACTCGCGAGATGCGTTCAAGCGAGAATGGGAAATTGGAAAAAACCTATTTGCTCTCCGCCACCGATGGACTTGTCCCAAAGTCCCGGCGATTGTTGACGGCCGTCCGCGCCGCCCTCGCATTGGGCTGGTTCGCCGCCGCCGCCCCGTAGCGCTCCAGCAGCACCGGCGCCATCGTGTTTTCGGCTTCCTTGACGAAGATCATCTTATTCTCCGAAGCCATGTCCACACGAACGAAATCGCCCAGCTTCACCTGTCCGGTCGCCACCAGATTGGCCAACGGAAAGACCAAATTGCGCTCGATCGCCCGCTTCAAGTGGCGCGCCCCGTACCTCGGATCCGTGCCTTCCTTCAGCAAATACTCCTTCACCGCCGAGGTGCAGTTGAATACGAACTGGTTCGTCCCCGCAGCCATCAGCACGCGCTGCTGCACCATCCCCAGTTCGATGTCCAGAATCTGCGCCAGGTGCCCGTCGCGCAGCGTCTTGAACACCACCGTCTTATCAATCCGGTTCATGAATTCCGGCGTGAACTTCCGCCGCGCCGCTTCCACCGCCGTGCGCTGAATCTTGTCATCAAACGACTCGTCGACCTCGACTGCCTTCGGCGCAAATCCAAATCCGCCATCCACCAGGCTCGTCATCTCCCCCGCGCCCAAATTCGACGTCATAATGATGATGCACTGCGACAGATCCACCCGCCGGTTGTCTCCCAACGTCAACGTCGCCTTGTCCAGAATCCCCAGCAAGAGCTGCCACAACGAATCCGACGCCTTCTCAATCTCGTCAAACAGCAGAATCGACAGCTTCAGCTTCTCCGTATACCACTGGTTCAATGCTTCCTGCGTGAGCAGAGGATGCGTCTCCCGATGCCCCAAATACCCCGGAGGCGATCCGATCAGTTTGGCAATCTCATGCGAATGCTGAAATTCCGCGCAGTCAATCTTGATGCAGGCCCGTGCGTCCCCGAACAAAGCCTCCGCCATGGCCTCGACCACCCGCGTCTTCCCCGATCCCGTCGGGCCTAGAAACAGCAGATTCCCCACCGGACGCCCCGGCGCGTTCAGCCCCGCCAGAAACATCTGATAGATTTCAACGACCTTCTCGACGGCCGCGTCCTGCCCTACAATGCGGCGTCGCAGCGCGCCATCAAACTCTCCAGCATCGTTGCTGCGACGGTTCGGATCGAGCACTGTTGCAAGATTCGTTCTCATAAGATCGTTGCCCGGGCTTCCGGACATTTTCCCTTTCGAGGCCGTTTTTCTTCGGCTCTTCTCTATTTATCCCCGACCGCCGTAGGCCTATTCCCCTGTTTTTGGCCCACTCCCTGGAAGCGCCCAAATTTGTTTCCGGTCGGCGCGTCCGGTTGCCAAAGGAATAAGCAAACCGCTGGCCACGCTCCGTGTCGCTTCCCCTATATCAGGAACTCCTGCATCTGCCAAGCTTTAGCGTCAACCCATCCCCAATCGAGAGGACCGAACCACCAGCCCCAGAAAACCGAAGAGAAATACTTTGCACCAAGGGGGAAAGGAACATGCACCAACGCAACTCCCGTGGCGACAGCCGCCTCGGCTGTCCCGCGACGGCGAAGCCCAGCGGACCACCCGCAAACGAAAGCATCTCACCCACCAGGCGGCGCGCGCTCCATCTCGGTACTCGGTACTGCTCGGTCGGCATTCCACCAGTCAACCGTCGTACTCCACACGTAACTAGCGACGCCCACAACTCGCCTCTACTATCGCAACCAGGACGTTTTCCGGGAGGAACGCTTGCGCCTTTCGTCGGTTCGCATCATCACTGGGATTTCCTGTCTCTTCTTCGCCGCCGCAGCATGGCACGTCGGCTCTCACTCTGCCTCCGACTTCACCGCCGAAGCCCAAACGGCGAAGCCAGCGTCGGCCGGCGCCACGGCAGCGCAACTCCATCCCATCAGCGCGTCTATACCCAGCACGGCCAAGCTCGCGCTGCCTCCCGTCGCCGCGCCCGGCACGGAAATATACACCGCCAAGCGCGGCGAAGCCATCCCCACCATCGCCCGCCGTTATCTTGGCCGCACTTCGTACCTGACATCCTCCGAACTAGCCGACGCCATTCGCCACGCCAACGGCGACCGCACCGCCAACATCCTCAAAGCCAACGAGAACATCGTCATCCCCGGAATCCTTGCCGCGCCCGTAACCGCGAAGACCATTCCCGTTCCCAAAGACTTTGAAGTCCGCGCCATTTACCTGACCGGCATCATGGCCGGCAGCGACCACGGACTCCGCATCATCCGCCACTGGCGCGAAGTCGGCGGCAACGCTGTAGTCTTCGACATCAAGGACTCCGACGGCAGCGTGACCATCCCCTTCGAGCACCCGCTGCTTGGCCAGCACCAGGTCTACCTTCACGACGTCCCCAAGTTCGTCCGCTTCCTGCACCAGCAGAACATGCACGCCATCGCCCGCATCGCTATCTTCCGCGACGAGCGCCTGGTCAAGGAACATCCCGAACTCGCCGTCCAATCCCGAAAGAACAAGCAAGCCTGGCGCGAGAGCGGCAAGCTGGTCTGGACCGATCCCAGCCAGCCCAAAGTCCAGGACTACAACATCGCCCTGGCCAAGCATGTAGCCCAACTCGGCGCCGACGAAATCCAGTTCGACTATGTCCGCTTCCCCGCCGAAGGCGACCAGAAAGATGCCGCCTTCGTCTACCAATCCGGCCAACCGGAAGCGACTCAAGCCGACAACCAAGCTTCACCAGCAGCCGTGAGCAACGATTCCACCTGCGCAATTCCAGCCCCGAAGCACCACAACAAGAAAGGCGCAACCGGAACCGAAACCGGCCAAGCTCCGCAGTTCCAAAAGGGTCCGTGTCCAGTCGCTGCCAAGCCCGCGCCGCGCGGCCCGCAGCGCTCCGACGTAATCACCGCCTTCCTCAAGAAGGCCTACGCCGAACTTCATCCCACCGGCGTCCTGTTCTCCCTCGACGTCTTTGGCGTGATGGCCTGGCAGCGCCAGGTCGACCTCTCCCACACCGGACAGGACATCGTCGGCATGGCTCACTATTGCGACGTGATCAGCCCCATGATCTATCCCTCGCACTTCTTCGGCATGGACAACATCGCCCATCCCGGCGACGAGCCCGCGCACTTCATCGGCGAGTCCATGGACCGCTTCGAGCTCATCACCAAAGGCAGCGGAGTCGTCATCCGCCCCTGGCTGCAAGCCTTCCACTGGCGCACCAAGACCTACTCGCCCGAATACATCAAGGTGCAAGTCGAGACCGCCAGGAATAAAGGCGGCATCGGATTCTTGTTCTGGAACGCCGCCAACGACTACAGCAAGCCCTACACAGCCATGCCCGAAATGAAGTCCGCCAACGCCAAAGACAAAGACAAATTCTTCCGTGGCGACGAACTCCCGGTGGCAACCACGCAGGCAGCGCTAGCTCCAGCGACCGCGCCATCAGGGACTCACTAGTCAAGTCAGAAGCGGGTGCCCCACTTCTAGTCTCGCCGCATTTTGGCGAGATTAGAAGTGGGAATTTTGACTTTGACCCCACCCTCTGCGTTCAGAAAAGCTCGGCATCGTCACTTCATCCGGAGGCGGGCTCTTTGCGCGATTTGAGGCTTTCGGCTGGGAGTCCGGCGCGGGATGGGGGTTTACGTTGGGTCGCGTTAGCTTCGGCGGCATTGACAGTCAGGGTGGCCCAGGTTTGCAGATAGGTCATCGGTTTCGCGTTGACTTCGACTGCGGGTTCCAGGGCGCGGAGGATGAGCTCGGCGCGTTTGAGGTCGATGGTGTTGCGGGCGAGGGCGTTGATGACTTCCATGAGGGAGGCCTGGATGGCCTCCTCGTTCTCGATGAGGGCGATGGGGTGGAGGCGTGCGTTGGGCGGGGTTGAGACGCCGCGCATCATGCGCTGGTGGAAGTAGCAGAACTGCTCTCCGCGGAGAGCGGGGGAGCCACAACGGACTCCGGTGACCTTGATGTGAGTGCAGACTTTGACGTTGGGATGAATTGGCATATTGGTCCTGTTAGTCCTATCGATATTGGTTCGATCAATAATTTCTTGGTAGTTGCGAGCTAAGATCTTGGCTTCATTGGAGTTAGGGGCGGAGGATATGACGACATCCGCGTATAATCTTGGAAACGCAGGACTTGCGAGTAAAATATTGCGGATAAAGGACTTAACCTCGCTGGCTGCGGTCGAAGGCTTTTCCGTTTTAGGAATCGAAACGGTTTGCTTTTGGTTGACCGCTTTTGTTAGAGCCGCAGGGTTAGCAGGTCGTTTGCGCATATGCCAATGTGGCTCATTTGAAATTCTCAGTAAAGGTTGTTCGTCACAAGGATGGGGTTTTTTGCTGTGGAGGGTTGTGGAAAAGAAGTTGGTGGGTGAGAATTCACAATCCCCACCCTAGCAGCAAAAAGCGCGGCTAGGATGGGGCATCCGGCGACCGAACGTTCAGGGTTTTCCCAAGCTCAGTCGTTGGGCACGGTAACCTTCAACACCTGTCCCATTCCCACCGGAGGCGGTCCAAAGCCCCAGTTCGACACATAGGCGACATCAGTCCGGTTGCAATCTCGGTGATGACAAAGGCTACTGCTGATTCCTGCTTCTTCCACCTCGGCTTTGCTCGGTGTCAGGCGTCGGAATGACAAAGGGGTTTTGCACAAGGGGACGTTTTGGGATGTGATGTGTGACGCTGACGGGGGCGTGTCCTGATCTATAAAATTTTGTCATTCCGAACGGGCGGGGTTAGCCCGGAGGAATCTGCTGGCGCTGGCGGCGGCGGTGGGAGGACAGCAGATTCCTCCTTTCTCGCTTCGCTCGGGCGTCGGAATGACAAGGAGGGTGGTGATGGGGCGGGAGCGGACTTATTACGTTTACATCATGGCTAGTAAGGGGCGGGATCATTTACGTGGGCGTTACCGGATTCTTGATGGCGCGCGTGCTGCGGCATCGGGCGGGCGAGGGTGGAGAATTTACCCGTAGGTATCGGGTGCATCGGTTGGTTTACTTCGCTTCGTTTCGGAATGTGGGGGATGCCATTGCGCGGGAGACGCAGATCAAGGGTTGGAGGCGGGAGAAGAAAGTTGCTTTGATTGAGGAGCGGAATCGGACTTGGGAGGATTTGGCGGAGGGTTGGGGTGAGGCGGCGGTCATGCGGGTTCGGGGAGAGCAGATTCCTCACCGGGCTTGAGGCCCGATTCGGAATGACAAGGAGTTGGGGCGTCGCAGTGTAGAGGGTAGGGATCCTTCGACTGAGCTCAGGATGACAATCCCAAATGGTCGTCGCTCCGGATGGCCAAATCCGGGGGATGCTCGCTCAGGACGATGCCTCAAACCCAACTCACGATGACAACACTTTGGGACCGCCGTCTTTACACTGACGTTACATGAGCCCACTTCGGGCTCGGATATAATTATTGGGGAACGACGCAGCCTTTAGGAGTTCGCATGGCAATTCAGAAGACCGACAAGATCTGGCACAACGGCAAGCTCATCAACTGGGACGACGCGACCATCCACGTGATGTCGCACGTCATCCACTACGGCTCTTCGGTCTTCGAAGGCATCCGCTGCTACGAACTGCCCACCGGCCCCGCGATTTTCCGGGCCGACGAGCACATGCAGCGCCTGCTCGATTCCGCCAAGGTCTACCGCATCGACGTGGACTTCACCCGCGACCAGCTGGTTCAGGGCATGCTCCAGACTGTCGGGCACAATGGCGCGTGGCCGTGCTACGTCCGCCCCATCGTTTTAAGAGGATATGGCGAAGCCGGCGTGAATCCGTTCAACTCGCCGACCGAGGTCTACATCATCAATTATCCGTGGGGGAAGTATCTGAGCGGCGAGAGCGAAGGCTGCGACGTGTGCGTCTCGTCGTGGACGCGGCTGGCGCCCAACACGCTGCCCGCCATGGCCAAGGCCGGCGCCAACTACATGAACTCGCAGCTCATCAAGATGGAAGCCATCGTCAACGGCTACGTGGAAGGCATCGCGCTCGACGCCGGCGGGTTCGTGAGCGAGGGCTCGGGCGAGAACCTGTTCCTGGTGCATCGCGACAAGCTGATCACCGCGCCGCTGGGCAGTTCGGTGCTGCCCGGGATTACCCGCGACTCCGTCCTGCAGATCGCCCGCGACCTGAGCATCCCCATCGTCGAGCAGATGATTCCGCGGGAAATGCTGTACATCGCCGACGAAGCGTTCTTCACCGGCACCGCCGCCGAAGTCACCTCGATCCGTTCCGTCGACAAGATTAAGGTGGGCAAAGGCGCCGTCGGCCCCATCACCAAGGCGCTGCAGAAAGAGTTCTACGCGATCGTGCGCGGGGAGAAGAGCGACCGCCACGGGTGGTTCACGCCCGTGCCGGTCGGAAGCAAGGTGCGCAGCAAGCAGCCGGTCGGCGTATAATTCAGGCTCGTTCGAAATCGAAGCGGGCGCGCCACGCGCCCGCTTCCGTCCCTTTAGCCCGGAAAATACAAAACACCCTCTAGGAGAAAACAATGTCCCAGCAACCAACTCCTGAATTTGTCCTCGGCCTGCGAGCGGTCATGCTCGACGGCTTCAAGAATGAAGCAGAAATCACCAAGAAAGTGATCGCAGCCGTCCCCGATGCGAAGTCGGATTACCGTCCCGATCCCAACGCGCGGACGGCGAAGGAACTGGCGTGGCATCTTGCCAACACCGACATCCAGTTTCTGGATGGAATTGCCGACCTGAAGTTCAACATGGAAACGCCGGAGCACAAGCCCCAGACCTCGGCAGAAGTGGCCGCGTGGTACGACGAACATGTGAAGCGCAGCATCGCCCGCGTGGAAGCAATGTCGGCCGAGCAACTGCTCACCCCGGTGGGCTTCTTCGGCGTGTTCAACATGCCCTCGGTCTTCTATCTGGGATTCCTGAACAACCACAGCATCCATCATCGCGGCGAGTTGGCGACGTACCTGAGGCCGATGGGCTCGAAGGTGCCTTCGATCTACGGCGGCAGCTACGATGAGCCATTTCAGGCACCCGTCCCTGCAGAGACCGCCGCATAGGCTGGCGTCAGGAAGAAGCAGGAAGCCGCCCCCGGGCGGCTTTTCTGTTTGATAGTAATTATTTCCGGCAGAGTCGGCGAGGCTTACTGCCTGGTGGAACTGGTGCTTTCGCCCGCCAGCTCCCGGATCTGCGCGATCGCCGCCGCTTTCGCAGTCTCTGCCTGCGCGCCAGGCTTCTGGTTTTCGGCGTGGATGAAGGTCACGTCGGTCAGGCCGATGAAGGCCAGTATGTGGCGTAGATAAGGCTCCTGATAGTCGAAGCGTTCCGTGGGAGTGCCCGGACGGAACGCGCCACCGCGCGAGGTCACGACGTAGACTTTCTTGCCTTTCAGAATCCCTTGCGGCCCGGAGGCGGCGAACAGAACCGTCTTGCCCACGCGGACGACCTGATCGATCCACGCCTTTAAGGGCGCGGGAATGGCGAAGTTGTACATGGGAGCACCGATCACAATCGTATCCGCCTGAACCAATTCCTCGACCAGCGCATCGGAGAGTTGGAGCACATGTTTCTGCTCGGCGGTCAGGCTTGCAGGATTGGAGTACACCGCCTGCACCCATTCATCAGTGATATGAGGAAGAGCGGTTGTGGCCAAGTCGCGTTCGATCACTGTTCCGTCCGGATGTTCGAGTTGCCAGGCTTCCACGAAGCGGGCGGTCAGATGTCGTGAGACCGAACTGCGGCGGGCGCTGGAATCGATGCGAAGCAATTTCATGGGATCCTCCCAATTCAGTCATCTAGATGGCGCCGGCTCTCCTTTGGTTACAATAAATAACTGCTAGCTCTTTTCATAGTAGGAACTTTAGAGTAACCTAGTGTCAGGAGACTACTATGCGACGCTTTGCCCAATCTCCCTCTCCGTGCGCCATCGGCGGATTGCTGGAGCTGCTGGCCCGGCCATGGACGTTGCACATCTTGTGGTCGTTGAGCACGAATGGGTCCATGCGCTTTGGGGTGCTGCGAAAGAACGTGGCCGGCATTTCCTCGCGCGTTCTGACGGAGCGACTGCGCACGCTGGAAGACAAGGGATTCGTGTTCCGCCATTACCAGCCGACGATTCCGCCTGCCGTGACCTATGGCATTACCGACCGCATGAAGGACATTGAGAAAGTGTTGGCCCAACTGGAAGGGTTGGCGCGAAAGTGGCAGGGCGAGGGAGCGCCCGCCGGAGCCAAGGGCAGGCTTGCGCGGGCGGGACATGCGACGAGTTCGCACGCTTAACGCGATTTCACAAGACTCTGGACCGACTTCTCGCGACCCGGGGATGTCCCAGTTTGCCGGTTCTGACGGATAGGGCTGTCGAGCTTCGCTCGACGGACAGCCGAGGGCGGCTGTCCCCACATGTGTATTTCGGCAAAGAAACCCCATCGCAAACCGGGCGATTGAAAAATCATCCCTGATGTTCTCTAATCTTAGCTTCTTTGAGAAGGCATCTCATATAGTCTTAGCTTTTCAGGCAGCCTCAGGGTAGAGGGAGGATGCATGTACGCACTCGCGCAGGGTCTCCGCTTCACATTTCGCCAACTGTGGAAGGCACCTGGCGTGAGCCTGACCGTCGTCCTCACCCTGGCTCTCGGCATTGGCGCCACGACCGCAATCTTCTCGCTGGTCGAAGGCATCCTCCTGCGTCCGCTCCCATTCAGCGATCCTGACCACCTCGTTCTGGTCGGAGATCATCTGGGAGGCAGTGCGAACATTCCCGTCACCGCGCGGGAGATTGGCACATACGCGAACGCGACGAGCGCCTTTTCCTCTCTTGGTGGCTACACCGGTGCCAACTACGAACTTTCCGGCGAGGCGACCCCCCAAGAAGTCGACGCTGCTCGATTCACCGCAGGCGTCTTCTCAACGCTCGGCGTTCGTCCGATCGTTGGCCGCGTATTTACCCAACCGGAAGAGGACGGCCATCAGCCGCTCGCGGTTATCAGTTATGCCTTATGGTTGAACCGCTACCACCGCGATCCCCACGTTCTCGGCAGTTCCATCGTTCTCGATCGCAAGGCATACACGATCATCGGCGTGATGCCGCGCAGTTTTGAGTTTCCTTTGGTGGACGGGCATCTCGACCAGGCACAACTCTGGGTACCCATGAGCCTGACGCCCGCCGAACTTTCCGACGAGCACGCGGGCTATTGGGGATACCACATCGTCGGCCGCCTGAAGGATGGCGTCACGCTGACGCAGGCAGCGCAAGATGCGGACCGCGTGGCGCGGCAGATCGCGCGTGATTTTCCCGCGCGGATGTCTGCGATCCACATTCAAGGTGACGTCACTTCGCTGCGTGAATACGACGTGGCGGATGTGCGGCCGCTGCTGCGCACTTTGTTCTTGGCCGTCTCCATCGTTCTACTGATCGCTTGCGTCAATGTCGCCGGTCTGCAGTTGGTGCGGGCCATCCGCCGGCGTCGAGAATACGCCGTCCGACTCGCTCTGGGTGCGGGTTCCAGCGTCATCCTCCGCGAATCGGTCTTCGAAGGACTGGTGCTGAGCGTGGCCGGCGGTCTGCTGGGCATGGCATTTGCCGCGATCGCGATCCGAACCGCCTTGCACCTCTTGCCGGAATCGATGCCACGCGTCGACTCTATTTCCATAGACGCGACCGTCGCTGCCTTCGCCTTCATACTTGCCCTGACAACTGGGGCCCTCTGCAGCCTTGCGCCCGCGTTTGCGGCCTTGCGGACCAATCTGACGGAGAACCTGAAAGAGGGCGCCCGCACCAGCACGGGCGCGTCGAGCCATGCCTGGTTGCGCTCCAGTTTGGTGGTGTCGGAGATTGCAATCGCCCTGGTGCTGCTCACGGTATCGGGCGCCTTTCTGCGCAGCTTTCAGAAGATGCGGGCCGTTGACCCCGGCTTCCGTCCCGACCATGTCCTCGTGGGAGGCTATCAGCTGCCTCTCAAACAATATTCCACGGATGCTTCTGCGGACGCCTTCAATCGTGACGTCATCGACCGACTCACCAGCAAGCCCGGAATCATCGCGGTCGGCATCACCAATATTCTTCCCGCATCCGGTTTTAACGGAGGGACTTCGTACACGATTGAAGGCGTGCCGGCAGAGAATTGGAAGCTGCAATTCGCGATGCTCTCGGTTACGTTTGGAGACTACTTCCGCGCCTTGGGCATCCCGCTGACCGACGGCCGCTATTTCACGATGGATGACCGCTCCAATGCACCGCTCGTGGTCATTGTGAATGAGTCCATGGCCGCGCATTCCTGGCCAGGTGAGCGGGCCATCGGCAAACGCATCCATGTTGGCAACCCGGACAAGGGAATGCCGTGGGCAACGGTCGTGGGCGTCGTCGCCGACACGAAGCTCGGCTCGCGCGATGAGGAGAGTACGGATCAGTGGTACGCGCCTGCGGAACAGCCCGCGATTCTTTTTGGCCCGGGAACTTCGGGAGCTCTCGCCGACGCCGCCAGCGGATACATCACCCTCCGCTCCGCCGTTCCTCCCGAACAGATGACTCAAACCCTGCGCGCGACTATCGCCGAGATCGATCCGCTGCTCGCCCTGCAGGAAGTACAGCCGATGGACGACGTGATCTCGAACGTGGAAGCGCCGCGCCGTTTTAATACCGACCTCATCACCGCCTTTGCCTTGGGCGCACTGCTGCTCGCCATCTCCGGGATCTATGCCGTGGTCGCCTTCTCGGTGTCGCTGCGATCGCAGGAGATTGCGGTTCGCATGGCGCTCGGCGCCCAGCGCACGGGCATCGCCCGGCTCGTGCTCATATCGAGCGCGAGACTCGCTCTCCTGGGATGCGGAATCGGTGTGCTCGGTTCGCTAGCCGTGTCGCGCCTTGTCAGTTCGTTTCTCTTCGAGGTCAGCGCGACTGATCCAGTCGTCTACCTAGCGGCTGTCCTGATCATGATGCTGATGGCGCTGCTGGCATCGGTGCTTCCTGCAACCCGCGCCGCCTCCGCGAACCCAATGGACGCCTTGCGCTCGATTTAGGGTTCATCTACTGGCGAGAAAGCCAGTGGAAGTTGCCAGCGCTTCTTAACCGGCTGACTGACCGGCCCGACCCGGGCAGGTCTGAGGCCTCGAAGCGGTGAGTCAAAGACGGGCTGCGTGGAAATGTTCAATTCCGAACATCTGCTTGTCGAATTCGAACACTTTTCCGTGCTCCCGACCCAACTCTTGACTCATTCGCAAAGGGTTGCACCGCACACTATTGGCGACCAGCTTGCTTCCGGAAAGCTGGAATAGCCCTCTTCAGCAGTTGGGAATCACATGCAGAATCTGTTTCAAGATCTCCGTTACGCGTTGCGGCAGTTGCGGAAAAATCCAGGGTTCACTGCTGTCGCGGTCTTGACGCTTGCGCTGGGGTTAGGAGCGAACAGTGCAATCTTCAGCGTAGTTGATGCAGTCTTGCTGCGCCCGCTTCCGTTTCATGCCCCCAGCCGCTTGGTCGTCGTAAGGCCGACCGAGCCCGGCCGGCGTGACGATATTGGAGTGTCCTATCCCACGTTTCTGGATTGGAGAGCACGGAACCATGTTTTTGAAGGTCTCTCTGTATTCCGTGAAGACGATTTCACACTGACAGGACGAGGCGAGCCCGCTCATCTGACAGGCGCAGTCGTTTCTGCAAATCTGTTTTCCGTGCTGGGCGTCTCCCCGGCCTTAGGCAGAGATTTTATTCCCGAGGAAGACCAGCCAATCGGCAGCGGCTTGCCCATCATGTTGAGCCACAGCCTTTGGCAAAACCGGTTCGGATCCAATCCGAAAATCGTTGGCCAGAGCCTCACTTTGGGCGGCCAAACGTTTGCCGTCGTGGGCGTGATGCCACTGGGTTTTCAATTTCCGGTGCAGCGAACACCGGTTGAATTCTGGATCACCATTGCGCTCGATGCGCAGCCCATGAACGGCTCACCGCCAATGACTTCGCAGCGCGGAGCTGGATACCTGGATGTGATCGCCCGCCTGGGACCTCAGGTCAAAATCGAAACCGCGCAGACTGAAATGGCAGGAATTCAGAGCGGCTTGAACCGGCAATATCCGGAGAACAGGCCCAAAGGAATTAGCCTGGTTCCGGAAGCAGAGGCGGTGGTGGGGGACATGCGCAAGGGCCTGTTTATTCTTCTCGGGGCGGTCGGGCTGGTTCTGCTGATCGCCTGCGCGAATCTGTCGAATCTGTTGTTGGCCAGAGCAGCGACTCGAAATAAAGAAATTAGCGTGCGCACGGCCTTGGGAGCGACGCGTTGGATGATTATGCGTCAGTTGCTTGCAGAGAGCTTGTTGCTCGCAACCGCGGGCGCCGTGGCGGGGCTCGGGCTGGCCGCGTGGGGAATCAAGCTGCTGACGGCATTGGCACCGGGAGACTTGCCAAGAATTACGGAGAGCGGCCTCAACCTGCAAGTGCTGATCTTCACCGCACTGGTGGCGGTCTTGACCAGCGTTCTATTTGGTCTGGTTCCAGCCCTGCAGGCAGCCAAGCCTGAATTAGCCACCTCTCTGAAGGAAGGCGGCCGGAGCGGAACTGAGACTCTGGCGGGTGGCCGCCTGAGGTCTGCATTGATTGTCACGGAAATGGCTCTGGCCATGGTGTTGCTGGTGGGTGCCGGACTTTTGCTACGAAGTCTTCTGGTTTTGGGAAGAGTCGATCCTGGCTTTGCCAAGGATCACGTCATTACATTCGGACTCGACTTGCCCGACCGTTACGGACAACCTCAGAGAGTCGCGTTCTATCGCAGCCTGCTGGAGGAGGTTCGCACCACTGCGGGTGTGCGTTCCGCCAGCGCCGCGTTTCCACTTCCTCTTTCGGCGGATGACGTCAAGACCAGCTTCGAAGTTGAGGGCCGGCCAATGAAGCAGTCGGAGTATCCAGTTACAGCCTTTCACATCATTGACCGCGATTATTTCCGCACCCTGGGAATTCCGCTTTTGAGCGGCCGCGAGTTCAACCTCCAAGATGATGCCATCGGAGCGACGCCTGTCGTCATCATCAGCGAGAGGCTTGCGAAGCAGGTCTTCCCTGGAGAAGATCCGGTCGGCCGGAGGATCAAACCGGGCATTTCGAGTGGAAAGAGTGGAGAACCCATGCGGGTCATCGTGGGCGTGGTCGGAAACGTAAAAGCAGAAGGGCTGGGTGCTCCCTCCATTTTAGAATCCTATGTACCATATGCCCAATTGCCGTTCGCTCCAATGTCTGTGGTCGTGCGCATGGAAGTGGATACTGGGTACATGGTGCCCACACTGACCGGTGAGGTTCAGTCCCTGGACAGCACCCTGCCGCTTTTGCATGTGAAGACTCTGGACGAATATGTCGACGATTCCATCGTCGGAACGCGCTTCGAAGCCTTCCTCCTGGGGACGTTCGGGGTGCTTGCGTTTCTGCTCACTGCGGTTGGGCTCTATGGAGTGATTTCGTACTCGGTGGTTCAGCGCACGCGGGAGATGGGCATTCGACTTGCTTTGGGAGCGGACCGCACCGCGATCCTTGGTATGGTCGTGAAGAACGGAACGCTTCTGGCTTGCGCGGGAGCTCTTATTGGTTTGGCTGCGGCGTCTCTTCTGACGCGACTGATGGCAAGCTTGCTGTTTGGCGTAGGACCGACCGATCCATTGACTTTCGTTTGCGTTCCAGTCGCACTCATTGCGGTTGCGATTCTGGCGAGCTATGTTCCCGCGCGGCGTGCGGCGAAGGTCGATCCCATGGTGGCGTTGCGCTACGAGTAACACTTCGTTCCCCTGCCATAACAAAACAGGGGTCCTGGTGATCGAGGTGGAAAATGCGAACTTTGATCGGGAATCTTCGCTATAGCTTGCGGATGTTGCGCAAGAATCCGGGGCTGACGGCGGCGGTGATCGCCACGCTGATGCTAGGGATTGGGGCTACGACCGCGATCTACACGGTGGTCTATGCTGTGTTGCTCGCGCCGTTGCCTTATCCCCATCCCGAACAGTTGGTGATGGTTTGGTCGAAGATCAACGGGGATCGAAATGTTATGTCGGCCGGAGATTTTCTCGACTGGAAGGAACAGAACAAGTCTTTTCAGCAAATGGCCGCCTTCACGGGAGGCAGCTTTAATCTGGCGACGCAGAACCAGCCCGAGCAGATTGATGGCATGCGCTCCACGCCCGGTTGGTTCAGCATGCAGGGTATCCCGTTGCTCATGGGACGCGACCTTCTTCCCGAAGAAGGCGTACCCGGCAAGGACCGCGAAGTCGTTTTGACCTACAAACTGTGGAACCGGCTGGGCGCCAATCGCGGCGTACTCGGCGAAGCGTTGCGCATCAATGGCGAACCTTACACGGTGGTTGGAGTGTTGTCGCCGGGCCTGGGGGACCGTTTCGACTTTGAGTTGGCGGTTCCGCTGGCGTTCCGGCCGGAACAGATCAACCACGATTACCACTGGCTGCTGACCATGGGCCGGCTGAAACCGGGTGTCACGCTGCAACAGGCGCGGGCCGACATGGATACGGTCACGGCTCATATTGCAGCGGCCTACCCTAATTCCAACAAAGGTTGGGGTGCCTCCGTCGAACCACTTCAGAATGACTTTCTTCCTCCCGAGCGTATTCGCAACCTGTGGCTTCTTCTGGGTGCGGTGGGCTTTGTGCTGGTCATCGCCTGTGTGAACATCGCGAACCTGCTGCTGGCCAAGGGAGCGGCGCGGCTGAGAGAAATTGCGATTCGCAGTTCGGTGGGAGCGAATCGCAGACAGATTTTCGCGCAGTTTCTTACTGAAAGCCTGGTTCTTGCTCTGATTGGAGGTGGACTGGGGGTCGCGCTTGGCGTGGGATTGCTACGCGCAATTCTGAGCATTGTGCCGGAGAGGATCTTGCCTTCGGAAGCGAACTTCGAGTTGGACATTCATGTTCTTGTGGTGGCTTTGGCCGCGACCACATTCGCCGGCCTCCTGTTTGGCTGCGCGCCCGCCTGGTTCGCTTCGCGGGTTGATCCGGGAGAATCGCTGAAGGATGGCGGACGCTCCGGGACGGGCACTGGCAGCCACAAACTGAGGCGAGGGCTCATTACGGGTGAGTTCGCGCTGGCGTTATCGCTGTTGGCTGGGGCGGGGCTTGCCATTCACAGTTTTTGGAATCTGACCCGAGTGGATTTGGGGGTACGTACCGATCATGTGCTGGTCTTCGGGTTGGATCAGCCCCAAGGGCGATTCAAGAATCCCGAGCAGATGAATACCTACAATCAACAGATGTTGAGCGTGCTGCGCTCCGTACCGGGAGTGTCTGCTGCCGCCACGGTGACGGGGATGCCGCTGCGCAACGTGAGCGACAGTATGTCATTCACTCTGGTCGGTGGACCGACGTATGCAGATCCGTCGCAGCGGCCGGGCACCGGTTTCCAATCGGTTTCACCGGACTACTTCAAAACCTTCGGTATACGGGTGGTCATGGGGCGATCATTTACGGAGCAGGACACGAGCTCTAGTGTGCGGGTCGCGATGGTGAACGAGGAGCTTGCCAAGCGTTACCTGAAGGGATTGGATCCTCTGCAGCAGCGGGTGTCGATCGAGGAGATCATTCCCGGGCTGACGAAGCTGGGTCCCGCGGTGGAGTGGCAGATCGTGGGGATCTTTCACAACGTCAGGTATGGAGACTTTCGCGACGCTACTCCGGAGGTGGATGTTCCGTTTGCCCAATCGTTATCTCCGGATCTCACGGTTGGCGTCCGCACTGCGGAGGATCCGGCAGCCATGACCAAGGCCATCGCCGCGGCCGTGCACTCCGCCGACTCGCAGATTGCATTGGCGCGTCTTCGCACCCTCGATCAAGTGAAGGAGGAGTCTCTGGGCGAGGACAAATATACGATGGTTTTGTTCGCCTGCTTCGCGGTGGTTGCTTTGCTGCTGGCGGCAGTTGGCATGTATGGGCTAATGGCGTTTGCCGTCTCGCAGCGAACCAACGAGATCGGGCTGCGGCTGGCACTGGGCGCAAGCAGGCTCCATGTGATCTGGCTGATCCTGAAGGAAGCGTCGCTGCTGGCCGCAGTCGGACTCGGGATCGGCCTTGCGGGGTCCGTGCTAGTAGGCCGGACGATGCGGACTACTTTGTACGGGGTGGGGACGATGGATTTCTCTGTGATCGTCTCCGTGGGCGTGATCTTGTTTGTTACGGCGTTGTTTGCGTCGTATTTGCCAGCGCGGCGGGCGGCCAGGATCGATCCCATGAAAGCGCTTCGAACCGATTAGCCCAACACCGCACGGGTGCCCTGAAACCGGTTGTGCCCAGGACATGCACGAACTGACGGCGGTGCGTCGTCGCCGATCTCTTTATGAACGGTTCAGCAATCATCCAGCAATCTTCGAAGCTCTTGGAAATTGTGGACGGTATGGTCCGCGCCCTTGCCCAGCAGGAGAGCCTCAGCAAAAGAAGTGGTGATGGCGACGACACAGCAACCAGCGGCCTTCCCGGCGAGCACTCCGGCCAGAGAATCTTCGATCACGAGGCACTCGGTTGGATCGGCTTTGAGCCCGCTTAATGCGATCTGAAAGATTTCCGGATCGGGCTTGGGGCGCGAGAAGCCAGAGGCGTCTACGACGTAATCGAAGGCGTCTGTGAGCCCCAGCAAGCGGAGAGCGGCTTCCCGGTTTCTACGCGTTGCTGAGGTAGCAAGCGCGATCCGAAATTTGCTCTTGGCCCACCTTACGAAATCTTTCGCACCGTCAATCGGCTCGGCCAGATGTTCGACGGCCTCGAATTCCTGGTGCTTGAGGCGAAGAAACTCCTCTACGTCAACGCTGACTTGCGGGATAGAGGGCACGACCTCGTTCATCATGGTGTGGTCGGGGCGCCCTTTGTATTGTTCGTAGACCGCCTCGGGCAGGGTGACGCCAAAACGCGCAAAGGCGCGCTCTTTCGCGAGCTTATGGGCGGGCTCGGAGTCGATGAGCACTCCATCCATATCAAAGATCACTGAGGTTACGTTCTTCATCTTGGCGTTGGTTCCGGGATAAGCCTGAGATCGAGGATGAGATTGTAGATGCTGGCAATGCGCAGTCGGTTCCGAACTTTCCTCGCCTCATGCCAAGTAGGATTACGGCCCTTGGCGAACCGGAATCGACCCCCAACGCAGCAAACTTAAGGCGCTGTCCCGCCGCCGGTCGGAAGCCATTACCTCGGTCATCTTGGGGAAGGTGACGATTCGGGCGATCATGTTAGAGAACGTCATGCCAAGAGGTTCCCAGGGGAAAAGTCCGCATGAATATTGATGATCTGCTTCGGATTGCCACAGAACGGCGAGCCTCGGACTTGCATTTGAAGGTGGGAAACTATCCTCACCTGCGCATTGACGGCGAATTGGTGCCGTTGACTGACCAGCCTCGCATTACCGCCGAAGACATGCTGAACATGGCGTTCAGCATGATGTCGGCGCGGCAGAAGCAAAAGTTCAAAGAAACCACGGAAATCGATATGGCGTACGGCGTGGCCGGACTGGGACGCTTCCGTGTGAACATTTTCCAGCAGCGCGGCAACGTGGGACTGGTGCTGCGCGTCATTCCGACCAAGATTCGCGCGCTCGACGAACTGTTTCTGCCCAAGGTGGTGGAGCAGATTTGCGACATGCCTCGCGGGCTGGTGCTGGTGACGGGCGTTACGGGTTCCGGTAAGTCGACGACGCTGGCGGCGATGGTCGACCGCGTAAACTCGTCGCGCGCGGAACACATCGTTACCATCGAAGACCCGATCGAATTTCTGCACCGCGACAAGAAGGGTTACGTCAACCAGCGCGAGATTGGGGTGGATACGCCATCGTTCGGCGCGGCGTTGCGCGCTTCTCTGCGTCAGGATCCGGACGTGATCCTGGTGGGCGAAATGCGAGACCTGGAAACGATTTCGACCGCGCTGCACGCGGCCGAAACCGGCCACATGGTGTTCTCGACCCTGCACACGCTGGATGCAGTCGAAACCGTGAACCGTGTCATATCCATTTTCCCGCCGCCGGAGCAGAAGCAGATTCGCATGCAGCTGGCGGCCGTGCTGCGCGCGATTATCAGCCAGCGTCTGGTGCGGCGCTGCGACGCCGAGGGGCGCGTGCCCGCGGTCGAAGTGATGATCAATACCGCCTACATTCGGGAATGCGTGCTGGTGCCGGAAAAGACGCGGTCCATTCGCGACGCGATCGCGGCGGGCACGTCGCAGTATGGTATGCAGACCTTTGACCAGTCGCTGTGGGATTTGTTCCAGGCGGGATTGGTGAACTACGAAACCGCGCTGGAGAACGCTTCCAACGCTGACGACTTCAAGCTGCGCATGCAGGGCATTGCGTCGACTTCGGACATTTCGCGGCAGTCGATGCAGTCGGCGGGGTTTGGGGGACGGTAGGAACGGCTTCCGGCTTTCGGATTCTGGATTTTAGATTCGCTTTTTTCATGGTGTTGCCTCCTTAAATGGGCGCGCGCAAGCGCGCCTTTTTTCTTTCTCCAGTCCTCGGTCCGGATTTGCGCTATCGTTATTCTGTATGGCGTTTCCGCGTCCCAAAAGAAGAACCTACTCGGAAGATGAACTGTACGAATACGCCGTGGGGGCGCTGGCCCGGCGGATGCGGACCGTCGCTGAGTTGAAACGTCTGATGCGGGCGCGTATCGAAGAAGCCGAGTCGGAATATGGGCAGACGTTGGTGGAGTTGGTGATCCGGCGGCTGAAAGATCAGGGATATCTGAACGACTCGCAGTATGCCGCGTCGTACTCTTCGTTGCGGCGCGACAATCAAAAGCTGGGGCGGATGCGCGTGATTACCGAGTTGAAGACGCGGGGCGTACACGGGTCCGTGATCGAGAAGGCCGTGGACGCGGCCTATGAGGGCGTGAGCGACGAAAAGCAGGCTCGCGAATTTCTTCGCAAGAAGCGGCTGGAAAAACCGAAAGATCAGAAGCAGACGGCGCGCATCTTCCGGCAATTGGCGCGGGCTGGATTCGGAATGAAAACCATCTTCACCATCCTGAAGAAATGGGATGTGGATGACGAAACTCTCAGCGCGCTGGAAGGCGAAAGCGCTTAACCACCGAGGACACAGAGGTACACGGAGGACTCGAAGCTTTCTCTGTGCTGCCCTGTGTCCTCGGTGCTTCAGGGCTTGTTTCCCTTGGCGATCGGAGGCCGCACTGAGCGCCGCCGAAGGGCATTGTTGATTTAGAATTACTTCTTCATGCTGACCGGTTCTGAGATTCGCCGTAAATTTCTGGACTTCTTTGTGCACAGGGGGCACAAAGAAGTGCATTCGTCGTCGCTCGTGCCGGCGAACGATCCCACGCTGCTGTTCACCAACGCGGGGATGAACCAGTTCAAAGACGTCTTTCTCGGACTGGAGAAGCGCGACTACTCTCGGGCGACCACGTCGCAGAAGTGCGTGCGCGCCGGGGGGAAGCATAATGATCTGGAGAACGTGGGGTTCACCAACCGGCATCACACGTTTTTCGAGATGCTGGGGAATTTTTCCTTTGGTGACTATTTCAAGAAAGATGCCATCGCCTACGCGTGGGAGCTGATCACTTCGCCGGAGTGGTTCGGGATTGCGAAGGACAAGCTGTACGTGACCATCTTCAAGGGCGAAGCTGGCGTTGCACGCGATGCCGAAGCTTACGACTTGTGGGTGGCACAAGGCATTGCGAAAGACCGCATCTTCGAGATGGGGCTGAAAGACAATTTCTGGCAGATGGGCGACACCGGACCGTGCGGGCCGTGCAGTGAGATTCACTACGACATGGGTGCGGCGGCGTCCGATCAGGGGCACACGGATTGCGCGTTTGGTTGCGAGTGCGGGCGGTATGTGGAGATTTGGAATCTGGTGTTCATGCAGTTTGACCGCGATGCCAGCGGGAAGCTGACTCCGCTGCCCAAGCCGTCGATTGATACGGGGATGGGGTTGGAGCGGGTGGCGGCGGTGCTGCAGGGAGTGATTTCGAATTATGAGACGGATTTGTTTGTACCGCTGATCAAGAGGGCAGCGGAGTTGACGAAAGCCGAGCTTCGCTCGGCCGGACAGCCGGGGGCGGCTGTCCCCACACAGGCAAGCCATAAGTCCGCGGCATCCCTGAGGGTGATCGCGGATCACTCGCGCGCGGCGACGTTTTTGATTTCGGACGGCGTTCTGCCCTCGAATGAAGGGCGCGGATACGTGCTGCGGAAGATCATTCGGCGGGCAATAACGCACGGGCGATTGCTGGGGCAAACGAAGCCCTTCTTGTATCAGATGGTTTTTGCGGTGCGCGACCTGATGCAGGATGCATATCCCGAATTGAATGAGACTATGGATCGAGTCTCCAAGGCAGTACAGGTAGAGGAAACGCGGTTCGCGCACACGCTCGACGTTGGACTTGAGAAGTTGGAGACTCTGCTCGATGCGACAAAACGAGGATTTGACAGTACGCCAGATCAAACGCTCTCAGACATCACTGGTGGCGCCTCAGCCGATGAACTGGCGTACGTTCGGGGCCGCGCTCACATGCTAGACGGTGAGGATGCTTTCAAGCTCTACGATACGTTTGGTATGCCACTGGACTTCATGCAGGACGCGGCCCGCGACCAGGGAATCGCGTTCGACCGAGCTGGATTTGATCATGCGATGGAGGAGCAGAAGTCGCGTGCGCGCGCCTCCTGGAAAGGCGCGGCTAAGCAGACTGCCAATCCTGCATACCAGCAGCTTCCGAAATCTGAGTTCGAGGGCTACCGGCAGACGCGGTCTGACGGCTGCGAAGTGCTGGCCATTATCCATAACGGGCAGGGGGCGCGGGAACTCAAGGCTGGCGAAGAGGGCGAGGTCATTCTGGATCACACGCCGTTTTACGCCGAGGCTGGTGGGCAAGTTGGCGACCGCGGATGGTTCTACTCCGACGATCACAACACCGTCGCCGCCGACGTCAAGGGGTGTTATTACCCGATTCAAGGCGTGCGCGCGCATCAGGTGATCGCGAAACAACCGATCCGCGTGGGGGACAAAGTCGACGCCGTGGTGAACACTGACATTCGGCAGGCGACGATGCGCAATCACACGGCTACGCATTTACTTCATGCTGGGCTGCGCGAAGTGCTGGGGAAGCACGTGAAGCAGGCGGGATCGCTGGTGGCGCCGGGTCATCTGCGCTTCGACTTTTCGCACTTCACTGCCGTGGAAGACGAAGAGTTGCAGGATATTGAGGACCTGATCAACAAGGAATTGCTGCGCAACCAGAAGGTGGAGACCATTGTTGACGTGCCCATTGACGTGGCCGTGAATGAGTATCACGCGATGGCGCTGTTCGGGGAAAAGTATGGCGACAAGGTGCGCGTGGTCCGGATCGGCGACTTCTCGACGGAACTTTGCGGCGGCACGCATACGGCGGCGACCGGCGAGATCGGGCTCATCAAGATTCTGAAGGAAGGCAGCGTGTCTTCGGGCGTGCGGCGCGTGGAGGCGGTAACTGGGGAAGGGTCGCTCCAACACTTCCGCAGGGATCACGAACTGGAGAGCGTTGTTGCCAGCTTCGCGGCTCCCACCCTTTCGCAAAGAACGCGAAAGGATGGGGCACCCACGGCGGAGGAGGCTGCGTTCTCTCCGGCGGAGGCGCTGAAGGCCGAACTGGAAAAGAAGGATGCCGAGATCAAGCGGCTGACGCGGGAGCTCGACCAGGTGCGGATGAAGTCGGCGTCGTCGAGTACGGCCAATATCGGCGACCAGGTGAAAGTAGTGAAGGGCGTGAAAGTTCTGGCGCATCGCGTCGACAATCTGGAGCGGGCGCAGTTGCGTACGCTGGTCGATCAGTTGCGCGACAAGATTGGCTCGGGGGTGGTGATTCTCGGCTCGGCGTCGAATGGCAATGTTGCGCTCATCGTGGGAGTGACGAAAGACCTGACCAGCCGGGTGCAGGCCGGCAAGGTGATCGGCCCGGTGGCGCAGAAAGTCGGCGGCAAAGGCGGAGGCCGTCCGGACCTGGCCGAGGCCGGGGGCAAAGATGCCTCCGCGCTCGATGCCGCGCTGGAGGGGGCTTATGGCGTAGTGGAGAAGATCCTCGCATGACATCCGGCGAACTGCTCGACGATCGGCTGCACTTTGTGAAGCACAAGGGCCAGGCCATTCTGGTCCTTGACTTCAATCACTGCAGCAGCAAGGAAGTTCTGTTGCTGCTCGACATGATACGAGCAACCGTCACTCGGCAAGCGCCTGCATCGGTGCTCATCCTGGCGGACTTCGCGGGCGCTCAGATCGACAAGCAAGTGGCGACGCGGGTGCAAGAGGTTCTCGTGCTCGATCGTCCTTATGTGAAAAGAGCTGCCTGGGTCGGCACGGAAAGTCTCCCGAACGTCTTCTACGAGCACTTCAAGAGCTTTTCGCAGCGTGACTTGCCCACGTTCGAAACGCGGGAAGAGGCGATGGACTGGCTGGTTGGCGACGACGCACACGGGTAGATTGCGAGTCCTTCTCTTTCGCCCCTTCGGGGCTGGCTCAATCCTATATTACGGTCGCCCAAGGCTTACACTGTGGGCTGGATTCTTTCGCCGCTCCGCGGCTGCGCGGGCGGGGGCGTCCGCGCCACGCGACCCACCGCGTCACATTGGCTTCAGCTTCTCCACTTTAGCGTGACTGGGGCCGCCATCGGATGTTTCATCTCGCTGCCGGTGCGCTTGGCTTCGAGATGCGCGGCCTTGAGCTGGAAGTACCATTTCGCGGGGCGGTCGGCGTCGTCGATCAGCATCAGGTGAGGGTTGTGTTTCAAGCCTTCGGCTTGCAGTTCCATAGTGCGGCGGTCTTGCTCGACGAATTTCGCAAAGACGAATTTGAGCAGGCCGGGGACGAAGGGCACCCAGCGAAACAGATTCCAGGCGGCGACCACATCGATGCGGCAATGATTGCTCGTAATCGGCGTGACCGTGGTCAGGCTGGAGAACCAATATTTTCCGGCACGAATAGTTTCGGTGCGAAAGTTGGGCAGAACGAAATCGATGGTGGTGGTGATGGAATCGGCGTCGGCGTAGAGGCGCAGCAACTTGTAGGGCGCGGAATTGGAACTTGGGGTATGCGCGCTCATACGAAAGCCGTTGGGAATGGGCTCGAAGTCCTTTTTCTTCTCGTGAATGCTGTGCTGGGTGCGCCACCACCACGCTTGGTGAACGAACGGGCCGTGCGCGGGATCCATGAGGCCGATGATGCCGTGATCGATACTGACGGGCATTTCGGCTTGCAGGTAGGCGAGTTTGTATTGCGAACTGAACTTCTCGATTTGCGGCGCGGCATCGGGCGGCACGGCGGGTGGGGCGGATCCTGCGCCTGCCGGGCCTGGATCGGGAATGAAAACCCAGACAAAACTGTCTTGTTCTTCGCAGGCATAGCTGCCCGCATAGATGCGGTCCACTCTGAGCTTCTGATCGGCGGTGAGCGAAGGGATCAGTTGACACTGGCCATCATGGACATCGAACTTCCAGCCGTGGTATCCGCACTCGAGATTCTCTCCGTCGAATCGGCCGCAGTTTAGCGGCATGCCACGATGAGGGCAGGCGTCGCGCAGAGCGAAGGGTTGACCCAGACGGTCACGGCCGATGACGAGTGGAATCTCCAGCAGCGTCGCCTTGTACAACTGATTGCGGTGG
>CABEDM010000019.1_pt1 | contig 33658 bp, 20 predicted proteins | sample 3423041 | NCBI WGS metagenome assembly CABEDM01 (sample SAMEA5534329, study PRJEB31848) | metagenome | biome: tundra; feature: field; material: soil | place: USA | collected 2013-05 | depth 0.15 m | reverse complement strand
CAACCAGCACCGGCTCGTTAGAGCTTAGTGTGTCTATCGATACACTTCTATTTCGAGAGGACTTGCTCGTCGCATACGAACCGGGGTGAGCAGCGGAAGATCGGACACTACAGTTCGCACCAGATCGTGCTGCAAGCGCCACCAGCCATTGAATATTTGGCCGCCGGAATAACGAACCTGCAGAGGACGCCACCCGTCAGGATTGGCGGCCGCCGGAGGAACGGGATGCTGTCCTCTCTCTCCTGACGACTGTGGCCAGGCATCGGCGGGGTTAACGCACATGCATCTGGTGTCCAGTCGAAGGCCCTCGCGTAATGCTTTGAGGACACTTTCCTTTCCGCTCCACAGCAGGGCCAGGAGCAGTGGGCGGTCTTGGACAGCGACACGCTCAATGAGCGCTCTCTCGTCGATCGTGAAGTAGTCGGCGACGAAGGCATCACTATGGGTTTCGATCGTCTCCAGATCACAACCGAAGCTGGTTCCAAGGGGCGCGACGGCGCATAAGGCCATGCCGGCACGGTGACTGAGTGAGATGGCAACGTCTGCCGCTTGATCGTCGAGAAAAACTTCCGGCGCGCCTGAGGAGGCGGCGCGTATTTCCATGCTCGCGAGCGAGGGAAAATCAGTCGGCAGGTTGAGGCAAGCGGCCAGGGCATGCTTCGCGGTCCAGCGACCCAGGCGCCAATCGGCGCGTCGCTTGGGAATGCGCATGCCGCCAAGACGAAGGGTCTCGTACGCGCTCAGCCATTGAGTCTCGGTGGGCACATCAGCTTCGGTTTGCTCCAGCCAGTAGATGTTCATGGGAATTGTTCGGCGGTGGTGCTCGCCCACATTCAGGCGCGGAACGCGCCGCACAACGTACCTTAAACGTTAAAGCTATAGCTCCCACCGGCACTTCCGTGCCGGACTTTCACGTGCCGCCGCTTCGCGGCTGGAGTGGTGATAAGCGGGCTCGCCCCGCTGGGGTTCGTTCGTTTTTCCGCTTCCTACCTACGGCTTGTGCCGTTGCTGCATTGTTACACCGCTTCCCGGCTACACCACTAGGCCGCTACGATCTCGAGCTGTCCTTTTTGTAAGGCATCCTCCTCGCGCTCAACTCCTCGTTCCACCGCGTTGACCAGATAAGAACGGAGATTCTTGGGCGGAATAATATGATTGAGCGCGCCGACGCGGAGAGCACGGAAGACGCTGTGCACATGGTCGAATTCGGCGGCCATTTCGCCTAGTTTTTCGGAATAGACGACGTTGTAAAGTTCGTTCCATTGGGTGCGCTGCCGGCCTTTGTCCGCGGGGTCGGCCTGGAGCATGGTCTGACTCAAAGCCCGGAGGCGCTCATCGTTGCGCGTCCGGGACTCGACCTCTCCAGCGAAAACTACAGCGGCGGCAGGAGCGCCCCCAATGACGGAGGCGTAGGTTCCTTCCAAGGCGGCGACTTCCAGCTGCTGGTTCAGCGCCCGCGAGAAAACCACGTAAGCACCGCCGTGATAGCGCGAGATCACACAAAACACGATGGGGCCTTTGAAGTTGACGACGGCTCTCCCGATCTCCGCGCCGTATTCGAGTTGCAACCGGCGCATCGACTCCGGAGAACCATCAAAGCCGGATAAATTCGCCAGCACAACCACCGGGCGATTGTTGCTGGAGGCATTGATGGCGCGCGCGACTTTCTTGGAGGACTGTGGGAACAGCGTTCCGGCCGACCACTGGTCCGGGCCGTCGGCCGGGATGAATCCCAGTCGCGGCACGGAGCGGGACTCGATGCCGATGAGGCAAATGGGATAGCCACCCAGATGCGCATCCCACACGACGGCGGTTTCGGCTGCGCGCATCCCTGCCCAGCGCTCCAGCGGTGGAAGGTCCTGGTCGATGGCTGCCATCATCACCTTGCGAATGTCGAAAGGCTTCTTGCGGCCGGGATTGGTTGCGTCCGACAAAATCTCTCCCACGAGCGCGAAACCGTTCTCGCCATTCTCACTGTGCGGATAGCTCTGAACATCGCGCTCGATCGGATCGGTGGTTATGGCTCGGCGAGGAAAGCGCTCGCCCGGCATGACGTAGGTATGCTCGTAATGTCGGAACAAAATATGACAGGCTTCATTGATATCGCGCGCCCAGTACTGTGCCTGGCCGTTGACTCCCATGATGCGGTCGTACCCGCCAATTCCCTGATTGTCTTCGGCGGAAATGCCGCCCGAGTAATCCAAGGCACGCTTGCCGGTGAGCACCATGGCTGCTTTCGGTGTCATCACCAGAATGCCACGAGTATGCATGAGCATGGTGGCTTCGGCATTCCAGTACGGCTGCGCTCCAACGTTGATACCGTTGATTAGAAGATTCACTTCGCCGCCCGCTTGGGTAAATTGCACCAGGCGGCGCAACACGCGGGCGATCCAGTCCATGTTTTCCACGCCGCTGTCCATCGAGATCTTCGCACCAGCGGAGATGGGGAACCATTCCAGTGGAACGCCCTTCTCCTCCGCGAGATCCAGGGCGCCCATAATAAGCCGGCACTCCGTTTCGGCTAGCGCTCCCAAGTCTCTGCTGGGATCTCCCAGGAGCAGGACGCGAGTCATGGCCTCAGGATAACGAGGGATGAAGTTGCGAATGACGCCGACGATGATGTTGGCGCGATTCTTGCCGTAGGGGCGGTCGACGGGAATCAGCCGTCCCTCGGGGTCGAGGTCGTGCTCAACAAAGTCGCCGGGAGGGAATTCGCTGCGTGCGTCTTCCCGTGCGGAAGTGAGCATCTTGATGATCTCGTACGGATAGACCAATCCGCGACGGCGGACACGCACTACTTTTTGATCGTATTCGGAGAGCGGTTTGAGCGCGAGCAGTTTGTCGGCGGGACGGAATGTGATGAGCAGGCCGCTGCCGACCGGGCTGGAGATGCGCACTACGAGATCGCGCAATTCTCCCGTGGACGGATTGGGAATGCGGGCACGCACTACCACCTGTTCCAACCCCAAACCTTCCGTCGCCGGTAGGAGCCGGCGCACAATGTCGCGCAATTCGTCGGGCTTGAGATGGAACGGAGGCCAGACGTACAGAAACACGCGGTTCCAATAGAGGCGCTCCTGGGGACGCCGGCGCGACTGAAACAGCCGGATCGCAGCGAGCGCTTCCATAAGCATGCGTTCCAGATGAGGCAATTGCACGATGCGCCCCGCTTCGTCGCGCACGGGAGTCACGTCGCGCACTTCGGCAGCGGCAAACAAACGTTCGTCCTTCGGATTGTCGTGGGCAACGGCGTGGAGAAGATAGACATCTTCAACCGATGGCAGGCGCTCGATCTTGAAATTGCCGAGCCGCCAGAGATGCAGACGTTTCCCCATCATGGGATGTAATCCGCGGTAAAACTGATCTTCTTCGTACCCATTTGCGCTGGGCTGAAAGGTGAAGTGCTGCATAGCGCTGACGCGCTGGCCATGGCCCGCACCAGCGGCGGCTACCACGATGCGCTGGATGGGACGAGGAAACGCAATCTGGTTAAGCATCGACTGAACTTCACGCTGCGTGGTGTCTGCATCAGCCAGCTTGCCGGAAAGGCAGAGGTGAAAGTCCACGACGATGTCGTGATCGGGCGGGATGTCGGCGATCGCGGGAAGCATTGCGTGTGCGTCCGCGGGGAGGGCGTGATAGTCGGCATACTCCGCAAAGACATGCACACGCTTGCCTTCAGAGTCATATTCAGCCGAGAAATAGGGATGTTTGTCGGCAGCCGACGAAGCTGGATTCAGGAGCGTACAAATGCGGTAGTACCTCCAAGTGAGGACCGCCAGCATGGTGCGGCGCAACGCGGGATCGGCGGATGGGAAGCGGCCCGCAAACAGGGCCGCCAGCAACTGCGGACATTCGATGAGCGCATGGAGCCTGGCGCGGTAGTCGGCAGCGTCAGGATGCGCCGCGAGATAGTTGAGATGGTTTTCCGCTTCTTCGTAGACCTGATCTCGCGCGCGTTCAAACAACGGCTGATCGAAACAACGATAGCGCACTTCACGGGCAAGGTCACTGACCGGAGGATAGAGCTCATGGGTGATCGCGATCATGCGATCCAAGAGGATCCGGAAGGAGCCGCTGGCGGGTGTTTCCGGCCCTTTGGCACGGCGCAGACGCCGTTCAAGGATATCGAGAATCGAGGTTGTCTGTCCCTCGATCCGCTGGTGCGACTTACAGATCCAGAGCAAGGTCTGTTTCAGTTCGGCGGAGCCATCCAGCGCACGCACGCCGTAATGAGCCAGCGCCCTCTGCAGTGCTTCGACAAAGGCTGGCGGGAGTCCTTCTCCGTTCGTTTCGACCATTCGCAAATAAGAAAACAGATATGACTCGGCGCTCGGCTCTTCTCCGGAGGCACGATGGTTTACTTCGGGCTCGCGATGGAACAGGGAGCAGATGTCTACAAAGATGCTGAGAATCTCGTCCTCGTGCCGCGTGAGCTCGTCGCTGTGCGCAGGGCAGGTCTGACTCCATGCAGCGAGTTGGCGCGCGAGCTGTGCCGGGTCGAGATCAAAGCCCAGCATGACTTGACGGATTTCCTTGAGGGTCTCTAAGCATGTGGCTTCCCGCGTTTCGTGCCAGGGGTAAGACTCGCCAAATACCACGTGCTTCTGCGGCCCGACCGTGTCGTCGGCGCCTGTAGCTTCGATTTGGAGGAGGGGAGCGCCGGCGTCGACCTGCACGTTCGGCATGGTCATCACTTTTCGGACCCTGCCGGGAAAGGGTGCGACCACCTGAGTCTCCATCTTCATGGCTTCGAGCACGGCCAGGCGATCTCCAACTTCAACGGTATCGCCCGCCTTTACCGCGATGGAAACGACCACGGACGGGGCGGGGGCATGAACCACGCCTCCGTCGTCTCGATCCACCTGATGGGACACTCCGTCCACTTCAATGTGAGAACTCACGCCTTGGCTTACCGAGACGACATGGAAGCGATGCCCGAAGACGGACAACCAACATTCAAACTGATCCAGGCGGTCGATGTGGGACTCGATGCGCACGCCGTCGACCTCGATCCGATAATCTTGCGGACCGAAGCGGTGAGTCTTGATCGAGTAGAGGCGCCCGCGATAGCGCAGGGCCAGGACGCGACCGATTTCACTGCGCACCTGTGGCCGGCCGCGGGCCGCGGATGCGTAGAACTGAGCCTGCTCTATGGCCAACTCAGAGTCGTAGGCATCGATTGCGGCCTGCACCAAAGCCACGTCGGCGTATTTCCTGGAAAGATGATCGCCGTCCGCCGCGATCCGGTCGAGCCAGCCGACATTGACCTCGCCACGCTGCACTTCCTCGCGGCCCAGCATTTCCAGCAGAAACGCTTTGTTGCTGGCGCCGCCCTTGACGACGATGACGCTTTCGCCCAGCGCCCGCTGGAGCCGGGACAGAGCCTCTCTTCGGCTCTGACCGTAGGCGATTACTTTGGCGATCATGGAGTCGAAATCAGGGGCAATGGTGTCGCCCTCGGTGACACCGGTGTCGACCCGCACGCCGGGGCCGGTCACGAAGCGGAAACGCTCCAGGATGCCGGGTGCGGCGGCAAACGCGTTGTCGGGGTCTTCCGCATTCAGCCGCACCTCGACCGCGTGGCCGGTGGTACGCGGGGGAGCGCCTTCCAGACGTCCGCCGCGCGCCACGTGGATCTGAAGTTTCACCAGGTCGAGACCTGTAGTACACTCGGTGACCGGATGCTCAACTTGCAATCGGGTGTTGACCTCCATGAAGAAAAACTGGCTGGTTTGCGGCTGGTAGAGGAACTCCACCGTGCCGGCATTGCAGTAGCCCGCGGCCTTGCTCAAGCGAACGGCGGCCTCGCGCAGGTCGTGATCCTGTTGCGAGGAAAGCGCGGGGGAAGGCGCTTCTTCGAGCACTTTCTGATGGCGGCGCTGGATCGTGCAATCGCGCACGCCGACCGCCCAGGTCGTTCCATAGTGGTCGGCGAGGACTTGGACTTCGACGTGGCGCGCGCCCTCGACGCGTCGCTCGAGAAAAACCGAGGGGTCGCCGAAGGCCTTGAATGCTTCGACGCGGGCGCGTTCAAAGGAGTGCGGCAGTTGGTCCGCCGATTGCACCAGTCGAATGCCGTGACCGCCTCCGCCCGCCGTGGCCTTGATCAGCAAAGGGAAACCCAAACGCTCGGCATGAGATAAGGCGTCGGCCAGAGTTTCCACCGGTCCCCCGCTCCAGGGTGCGACAGGAATCTGCGACAGTTCCGCAAGACGCTTGGCGGCGATCTTGTCGCCAAGCTGTCGCATCACGTCTCCGCTTGGCCCGATGAAAACGATTCCCATTTCGCGGCAGAGATCGGCGAAGGCGGCGTGTTCCGCCACGAAGCCCCAGCCCACCCAAGCAGCATCGGCACGCGTTGCCGCGAGCGCCTGTTCGAGCCGCGTGTAGTCGAGGTAGCTGCTTTTGAGGCGCAGCGCCTCCCGATCCATGAATTGGGGGGCGCCAAGAGAAACCGCCTCGTCTGCTTCGCGGACGAACATGGCATGACGATCGGGCTCGGTGAACAGCGCGATCGTCCGCAGCGGAACGCCGTGCTCCAGGCTGAACTCGCGAGCCGCATGAATAAAACGCATCGCGGGTTCGCCGCGATTGACAATCGCAACGCGTTGAAATTCGCTCTGCATACACACCCCGATGAAACGGTTGTGGGTTACTCGGGTCGCATTTGTCACGCCACCAGGAGTGCTTCTCCTGACATGATCTCCTGCAAGGTTTTCAGATGTTTCGCGTCGACGGCATTGGGGAGCGCCACTGTCTGGTAGCCGGTGAGACGCAGGTAGCAATTCCCGTTTGTGTCCAGAACTTCTGCAGCGAAGCTTCCTTGAACAGCGTCGGGAGTCACGACCGCGTACCAGCGGCCAGCGGTCGGCGTCGGCGCCCGGCAGAGGGAAACCTCGCGAACGTGCTGTGGCAGGCCCATTCGGCCCTGCACGCCTAACTCCCAAATCCCTGCGGTTTGGAAACAAAGCTCGATCAGCCGTGGCGACATGATCGTGGGCAACTCGGACGGATGGTGATTGGCGGGGAGATTTTGCGCCATCATGCCAATGACGCGTTTGCCATCCCACCATGCCTTCTCCACCACCTGATAGGCAGGTCCATGGAAGTAGAGTCGATAGATGTCGGCGGCTTCGATGATGTGCCCTTCGGGTGTACCCAGTGCAGGCAGGGTCGGAGCTGGCGTGCTTTGTTTCGCGAGTCGTACGCGCGCCGTGAAGTGAGTCGTACGTTGCGGCCCGGTTTGATTAGGCAGAGACCGCTGTCCGATCAGACGGCAATCTGCCACCAACTCATCTCCATGCGGGTGAATACGGGTCTCAACCTGTACCTCGCGAGGTTCGCCGCGATAGAACTTGAAGGGCGCCAGGAAATTTACGTCCTCAACGCTTTCGACATGCCATCCGGGAAGCAGGCACAGGGCGGCTTCCGCAAAGGCCTCAATGCCCATCACACCGGGTAGTACGGGAGTACCGTCAATCTGATGGTCGTGCAGGAACGGTTGATCGTGTGGATCCAGAGTCGTTTCGACGGTGTAGCCATCGGAAGCGCGGACCGCAACAATTCTTCCGGTCATGGGTCCGATAGCCGTCGAGGACTTGATGGCAGCTTCTGCGGCGGGCGCATCCAGCCCGCCGGTCGCGTCCCATTCATTCAGCAAGATGCCGAGTCGCTGGCCGATCACAATTTCGCCACGCGTCGCTCCGGCGGTAAGCTCGCGCCGGATCAGCGGAATACCCGCCTCCGGCGGCAGCATGTCGATGCCGGCCAGTTCCATCATCTTCGGGATGGAGCCGCGAGTGGCCATACCGATGCCGCCCCATGCAGTCCAATCGATCACGATGGCACGGGTGGCGGGTCGAGTGGTGCGGAAACTCGATGTGATCTTGCTGAGCAGGTCGTTGGCAGAACTGTAGTCGGTTTGGCCGGCGTTGCCGAAGCGGCCTGCAATCGAACTGAAGGCCACCGTCGCACCCAGAGGCATCTCGCCGATGGCATGCAGCAGATTGAAGAATCCGTCACTCTTGACGTCGAATACCAGGTCAAATTCCCGCGGATCTTTATCCGGCAGAGAGTGACTTCGCTCAATGCCGGCGGCATGCAACAGCACATCGATGCGACCGTCGCGCTGACGCACCTGGTCAATCACTTGGGCCACCGCCTCCGCATCTGCGAGGTTGACGCTGAAGTAATGGGGCGTGCCGCCCGCGACGCGCACGGCGTCGATAGCGGTTTGGGTCGCCAGCGCCCTTTCCAGGCTGGCCAGTTCTTTTTCGACGAGCGCCGGAGTGGCGCGCTCGCCGCGAGTCTGGATGCGCGCGAAGAGATCGCGTTTAAGATTTTCTTTGTCGGTTACGAAACGTTGGAGATCAGGATTGTTCGGATCGGGCTTGGGCACCAGATCGAGCAGGTAGAAAGTGCCGCCAGATGCGGCAGCCAGGTCGGCGGTGATGGCAGAGACAATGCTTCCGGCTGCGCCGGTGATCACGAAGACGCTGTCCTTATCCAGCACCATGCCTGGCTGACCATCAGCAGCGGGTTGCTCTTCGAGACCGACGGTCCACCGCTGGTCTCCTGTGTATCCAACCTCGACCACTCCCGGATCGCGCAGCGTCTCTGCGATCAGCAGGTCGACGATTTCCGCTGCCTTGCGATCCGGTTCAAAATCGACTGCCTTAACCAGGGCTTCCGTGCGCTCGCGCTTATACGTCTTGGCAAAGCCCGTCACCGCGCCGCCAAGTGGGGCCACCGCGCCAGCGTCGTCATATCCGTGATGCCCACCGAGTTGCGTCGCCGATACGAGGAACGTGCCCGGGCGCACTACATGCTCATACAAAGCACGCATGGTGACGTAGAGTAATTTCACCCGCACGCGGACAGCCTCATGCCAGGCAGCAGAATCGAGTTCGCGAAGGTCTCCTTCAGTGTCGAGCGCGGGCAGCCAGTAGACTCCCTGGATTGGACCAGCCGTGGTCCAAGTCTTGAGGAGGCTGGTGAGGGCGCCCGCGTCTGGAGCGTTTTCGATGCAGAGCACTTCCGCTCCTAGCGCACGAAGACGGTGCGCCAATGCTTGTGCCACGCCGGCTTTGTCCAGCATCAATACGATACGGCTGTTGCTGTCGAGTTTTACACCGGTCGCTTTGCAAAATGTAAGTGGAGGGCGCAAGACCGGCACCGGTACGCGTCGTGGAATGCGATTCGCGGCATCGAGGCTGGCGAGGACGGGGCGCGCAGGGTGGACCAGAGATGAGGTGGACACCGGCTGTTTGCCTTCCGCTCGTTCGACTTTTACAGAAGGCACCGAAGCAGCCGCGGTGATCGGCGACCGGTCGTGCGCGAACTTGATCACATCAGCCAGAGTGGGAAAATCGCGCAGCTTAAGGTTTTCATCCCGTGGAATGTTGTAAGCGGCTCGGACCGCCGCGAACATCTCTGCCTGTTTGACCGTATCGATGCCCAGATCGGCTTCCAGGTCGAGATCCAGGTCCAACATGTCTTCCGGATAGCCGGTCTTTTCGGCCACGATCTGCAACACCTTTTTCTTGATCGGGTCAACGGAACTGGCTGGCGGGACAACCGGCGCCGAAGAAGGCACGAGTAATTCGCTGGTCGGCGGCGAGGATGAAACCGGTGCGGACGGAACTGGCGCAGGCGTGCTCGTCAAGTCCGGCCGCTTCTCGTATACAAATCGAATCACATGCGCCAATGTGGGGTAATCGCGGAGCTTACGGTTCTCGTCGCGCGGAATGCTGTAGATCTCGCGAATGGCCGCGAACATCTCCGCCTGCTTGACGGTGTCGACGCCGAGGTCGGCTTCGAGGTCAAGGTCCAAATCCAACATGTCTTGCGGGTATCCGGTTTTCTCGACCATCAGCGCGAGGATGCGTTCCTTCACGGCATCTCTAGCGTTGGCGGAGATCTCTGGGGCTGCGGGCGGGATAGCCTGGAACGCGATCTCTTCTTTGACGAGCATCACGGGGGGTGTGGGTCTTGCGGCGCGAAGATCGGGCCGCTTCTCGTACACGAATCGAATCACATGCGCCAGCGTGGGGTAATCGCGGAGCTTGCGGTTCTCGTCGCGCGGAATGCTGTAGATCTCGCGGATGGCCGCGAACATTTCGGCTTGCTTGACGGTGTCGACGCCGAGGTCGGCTTCCAGGTCAAGGTCCAGGTCCAACATATCTTGCGGATATCCAGTTTTCTCGACCATCAGCGCGAGGATGCGTTCCTTTACTGGATCGCTATCTTCGGCGGAGGTTGTTGCGGGCACCAACCCCGCGGCTTTGACTTCGGGCTCTTCCTTCTTAACAGCTGCCGCTACCGACGGTATGGGCGCGGGTTGCGGGGCACGGAGCTCGGGTCGCCGGTCGTGCACGAACTGAATTACGCGAGCGAGTGTGGGGAAGTCTCGTAATTTAATGGTGTCGTCGCGGACAATGCCGTAAGCCTCACGGATGGTGGCCATCACCTCGGCTTGCTTCACGGTGTCGATGCCCAAGTCGGCTTCGAGATCGAGATCCAGATCGAGCATGTCAACTGGATAGCCCGTCTTCTCGGCTACCAGAGCCAGGATCTGCTCCTTGACCGGATCGCGTTCCACAGCTGGCTTGGGAGGGCTTGGCGGCGCGGGCGGAGGCGTCTTAGCTTCCACTCTCGATTCAACGACCGGGCTCGGCGGCTGCACCGGTGGAGCATCTACCACTGGAGCAGGCGAAGTTGTGGCGGCGGCCACCGTTTGAGATTTTTGTGTGACTCCCACCAATCGGGCTGCTGGCCGCTGATCGCGCACCCGCAGCGTGCGACGCACAACTTCCAGATCCGCTGTTGGATAACCTGCGACCTGGCTGAGCCAGGTCTTCCAGCAGTTTTCGTCGACGATGCGATAGGCATAGCCCAGATCGCTGGGGCGGCGGTGGACGCCGTCCTTGGGAGCGATCCAATGCAACAGCGACATGCTGATTTGCGAACCGAATCCGGCGCCGAGGCGGACTGCATATTCGATGGGATATCCGCCACCCTTGGATAAGTTCAACGTACCCAACTCGGGATCAACCTCTTTGAAATTGGCTACGGGAGGAACCAAGCCAGTTTCCAGGACTTTCACCGCCACGACGTCTTCGATTCCGGTTGCCATCGCGTGACCGGTCATGCCCTTGGTATTGGCAATCACAACCTGATCCGCAGCGTCGCCGAATACGTGGCGCAACGCGTGGATCTCGGCCGAGGCGCTGCCGCCGCGCGCGGGCGTGTAGGTCTCGTGAGAAACGAAGACCGTGTGAGGCGCGATCTGATGACGTGCAATGCCGCTGTGAGCTTCGGCCTGGGACACCAGGTTTTCCATCATCTGGCCGATGTGTTGAACATCGAGGCGAGTACCATGAAACGCGCTGTTGGCGGTGACCGTGCTCAACACTTCGCAGATGGGTTGAATGCCGCGTTCCCGCGCAGCGTCTGCGCTCTCGATTACAAGGCCAGCGGCGCCCATGCCCACGATCAAGCCGTGGCGGCGGCGGTCAAAGGGAGTGGCGGCTTCTTCCACCACTTCGTCCGTGGCGGCGGCACCGCTAGCCAGGAAACCGGCGCCAAACCATTCGATCGAATGATCGGACGTGACGTCGTCGGCCGAGATCACGATCACGCGACGGCACCGTCCGGCGTGAATCCAGTCTTCCGCCAGCGCGACAGCTTGCGTGGTGCTGGCGCAGGCGGAATTGATTTGTGTGTTGGGACCGCGGGCGCCGATGAACTCGGCGAACTGGGAATGTCCCATCGACAACGTTCTGAGCAAGAAGCGGCGATCGAAGACATACGGCTCTTTTTCGATGGCGTCTCGCAAGTCTTCGGTACGACGCTCGATTTCCTGCTCGAGGACGGAGTCGCCATTCGACTTCGCCGCCCGCGTGAGCAGGCTTTCCAGCATGCCCAATTGCTCGCGGCGGGAGTGATCCGCGTAATACCTCGCCATTTCATCGGCGAATGAGTCGCAGCCGGGGAAAGCGGAAGCAAAAATCACGCCGGTATCGTCGCGCAATGCGTCGGGAAGAACCCAGCGATCCTGCAACTGAGTGCCTTTCGTCGTGGTCTTATAGCGCATGACCAGCGGGATGCCGGCATCGCGTAAAGCGTCGATTCCCACCGCAATGGCCAACTGGGTAGCACGATCGAGCGCGGCCAGCCGATCGGCGGAAATGCCGAATTCATCTTCCAAATCAAACACGCCTCCGCGGCCCGCCAACTTGATGACGTCGGCTACATTGCTGATGGTTTCGAAGGTCGGTCCGCCGTTGTCGCTCTTGACCAGACGGGTGATGTGCTTGTCGAGCATGGCCTTCCGCAGGCGGGTGGGAATGAGATCGATGAATTGATCGCCGCGCAGGATGCGGGCGAGATTGGCGTCATCGAAAATGTGCTCGGTTCCGGGAAGGCCCAGAGCCGCGCCGGTAATGACGACCGGAAGGTCAGCAGGGGCACGGTCCTGACCACGATGAATCTGCCAGCCGCGTTCGAGAACCTCGGCGAAGAAGCGGCCGAGTTCGGTGTAGTGATCGCTGTCAGGGGCTGGCGGCGCGGGGGTGCTTGCGGCAGAAGCGACCGTGATGGACTTAGGCGTTTTGGCCGGCGCTGGTGCCAGCGAAATGGATGCTGCCGGTTTCTCGGTTGAGGCTGCGGCGGTCCCGCGGCCCAGTCCTGCGGCGTAAAGGCCGCATAGCGCCTGGTTGAACGATGCGATGTCGCCGAACTTGGGATGATTGGTGAAGAGTGAAACCACATCGCCGTGGCCGCCGAGGACATCCTCAGCGAAACCTTGCAGAGCCTTCTTTGGGCCGACTTCCACGAAGATGCGCGCGCCAGCTTCGTACAGAGTGCGCAGGCCTTTGACGAATTGCACGGGAGAGGCGACTTGTCTGGCGAGCAGGTCCAACATCTGCGGAACAACGCCCGGGCCGGTGGGATAGAACTCGCCATTTACATTGGCAACGATGGGCAGGCTCGGCGATTCCACGTGAAGGCGCGCGAGTTCCTGCCGCAGCGGTTCGCTGGCTGGCGCCACAATCGAGGTGTGGAAAGCGTGGCTGACGGGCAACTCCGAGACTTCGTAGCCGGCTTTTCGAAGAACTTGCATGGCTTGCGTAACGGCATCACTGGCACCGCCAATCACTGCCTGGTGGTCGCTGTTGATATTGGCGATCACCACGTAGCCCTGAACCGTCTTCAGGGTTCGTTCGATTTCATGCAGCGGCGCAAATACGGCGGCCATTCTGCCTGTGTCTGCCACGGCCACGCGGGTCATGCCGCGGCCGCGGGCGCTGACGGCTAGCAACGCGTCCTCGAAGGGCAGAGCTCCGGAAGCGACCAGTGCGCCGTATTCGCCCAGGCTGTGTCCCATTGTCATGTCGGGCTGGATGCCGTAAGCGGCCAACAGACGGGTGAGTGCGAGATCGATGGTCAGCACGGCCGGCTGAGTAATGGCGGTCTGGCGCAGATCTTCGTCGGCCTTCGCGACGGCGGCGGGGTCCGCTTGGTCCACGAAAACAAACTCGGTGAGGGGCTTGCCCAGCAGCGGGGTCATTACGCGATTGGCCTCGGCAAAAGTTGCGGCGACAATCGGCTCCGCTGTGTAGAGCGGGCGCAGCATATTCACGTACTGCGAACCTTGGCCCGTATAAAGGAACGCCACCTTAGGCGCCGGACCTTGACCGCGGAAGATGCCTTGCGCACGCAGAGCTTTCCAAATGGCGGGCTGATTTACCGCGAGGGCTTTGAGCGCCTTGGCTGACTTGTCCGCCAAATCGGCGGCGGCATAATCGATCGCCAAACGCTGGGGAGCGCGCAGGTCGGCTTCGGCTGGGGCGATGGGCGCGGGTACGCGACCCGCTTGGGCATCCTTCATGACGGCGCTCAGACGATCGGTGAGATCGGCCTCGGAGGCAACGCCAATCAAGAGAGCGCCGCGCAGTGGCGGCTTGCAGGCGGACGGAGAAGCAGAGGACACCGCGGGCGACGAAACTTCTTTCGCGTTCATGACTACCTCATTGATCGCAGTTTGGGGGAGGGTACCGACAGCAACGGAACGCTTTCCATTTCCGGTCAGCCGGTGGGGAATGTGCTCTTCGAGGACGAGATGGAAGTTGGTGCCACCAAAACCGAAGGCGCTCACCCCAGCGCGACGAGGAGTGTCGGCCGGGACGGTCCAGGGCTTCAGTTCGGTGTTGACGTACAAAGGCGAGTGAGCAAAGTCGATGTCGGGGCTGGGATGTTCGCAATGCACGCTCGGCGGCAGCACCTTATCGCGAAGTGCCAGTGCGGTCTTGAGCAGCCCCGCCGCGCCTGCCGCGCCTTTGAGATGACCGATGTTCGACTTGACCGAACCCAGCGCCACGGAGTGGGTTGGAAGATGCTCGCTACTGAGCAGATCGGCCATGCATTGCGCTTCGACCACATCGCCCACGCGGGTAGAGGTGCCATGTCCCTCGATCAGGGTCGCCGTAGCGGGCGACAGGCCGGCGTTTTGCCAGGCGCGCTCCAGGCAGAACTTCTGGCCAACCGGGTTGGGTGCGGTGATCCCTTTGCCTTTGCCGTCGCTGGACGCGCCGATGCCGCGAAGCACGGCATAGATTTTGTCCCCATCGCGCTCGGCGTCAGCCAGGCGCTTCATCACAAAGATAGCGGAGCCTTCGCCCATGACGAAGCCGTCGGCCCCCTCGGCATAGGGGCGCGTGCCGGTGGCGGAGAGAGCACCGATTTTGCAAAACTTGACGAAGGTCTGGGCTCCCATGTTGCGGTCAATGCCGCCGGTGACGACCGCGTCGAAATCGTTCGCGACCAAGCCCTCTACGGCAGCGCTCATCGCCGCCATGGCGGAAGCGCAGGCCGCGTCGCAAACGAAGTTCGGACCATGGAAGTTGTAGATGTTGGCGATGCGGCCGGCAATGCAGTTGGCTAGTTCGCCGGGCATGCTGTCTTCCGTAATTTCGGGCAGCAGCTTGCCCATCCGGTCGTGCAATTCGCGTGTGATGTCAGTGCGCACCGCCTCCGGCAGGGCGGCAAAGCCGGCGATTTCACCGAGCTGATGCGCATACTCCGGAAAGAGCACACGCATCGCGGTCAGATAATGTTTCTCGCCCGCCATGGCATTACCGAGAATCACAGCGACGCGATCGGAGTTCAGCGGGCGCTTGGGGTAGCCGTAATCTTCCAAAGCTTCGCGTGTGGCCGCGATGGCCCACTTCTGTGCCTGATCCATGGCATCGGTGACCCGCGGCGGAATGGTTAGATGCCATTTCATCGGATCCCACACCTGTTCGCGCACCCAACCGCCAATCTTTGAGTATGTCTTGTCAGGGGCGGCGGGATCGGCGTCGTAGTAAAATGCCGGATCCCAACGGTCCGGCGTAACCTCGGTGATGCTGTAGCGGCCGTTCTTTACGTTTTGCCAGAAGGCCCCGACATTGGCGGCATCGGGCAGAACGGCTCCCGCTCCTACGATTGCGATGGCTCGATAAGCCGTGTCTTCCATGTGGACGCTCCTGTGCAACCGGAACCGGTCGGTTGCGCGCAAAAGATAGTCAGGCGTCTTGATACTCAGGCGGCGATTGCAGGCTTCACCGCACGGGCGTAGAGGACGTCGGCTACGAAATCCATGTCAGAAATCAGACCCGCCTGTGCACGGTGAATGGCGGGCAAATGCAAACTCGTTTCGAAGGCGGACATCTCCGAGTCGTTGATGCCGCCGGCGCCGCACACCCAGCGCAAGCCTTCTTCCGCGACCTTGAACGCTGCTTCGCGGGCAAAGGTTCGGCTCACTGCGGCGAGCGCGGTTGCGTCAAAGCGCCGATTCGCCTTTTCGTTCAGCTTGTTCTCGGCGAGAAGGGCGGCGCGACGCGCCAGAGTGCCCGCGCACTCGGCATAGGCAATCCACTCTCCCAGACGCAGGAGAATGTGCTGATAACGGGTGAGGCGTGCGACGCGCGCTTTCTCCATCAGTTCGGCGAGCGCGTGATGGGCTAGTGCGGCAATGTTTGCGCCCACGTTCGGCTGGCGCGCATGCAGAGCCTCCAACTCGCGCGCCTTCTCGTGATAGTGCTGGCCGCGTGTCTTCAGATGGAGCTGCCAGCGGTCGCGGCTGATAGTCATCTCCATGATCTCGGAGGTGCCTTCGTAGATCGTGGTGATGCGAACGTCGCGGCTGATCTTTTCCACCATGTACTCGTGCGTGTAGCCGTAGCCTCCGAGCGCCTGGATGCTGGCGTCCGCAGCCTGATTTCCAGCTTCGGTCGCCATGTACTTCGCGATCGCGCCTTCGGTGTTCAGGCTGCCTTCGCCGGCGTCGATGCGCTCGGCGGTCTGTTCGATGTAGGCGCGAGCGGCTTCGAGCCGCGCCACATGGGGCACGATCAGCTTGTGCGTGTACCCTTGCTTTTGCGAGAGCGGCGCTCCGGCCTGAATGCGCTTGGTAGAGTACGGAATCGCACGATCGAGGGCCGCCCATCCGGCACCAAGGCCGAACGCCGCGACCATCAGGCGGGTGTAACCAAAAACAGCCTGCGCCTGGTTGAGGCCCTGGCCTTCGACGCCGCCGATAAGGCGGTCGGCGTCGACGTAGACGTCGTTGAAGGCGAGTGCTGCGGTGTTGCTGAGGCGAATGCCGTGCTTGTCTTCGGGTTCGTCGTGGGTGAATCCCTTCGCATCTTTTTCGACGATGAACCAGGTCGGCCCGCTCGGTGTGCTGGCCAAGACCGTGTATGCGCCAGCTATTCCGCCGTTGCTGATCCATTGTTTGTTGCCATTGATCTTGTAGCCGACGATGCGGCCGTCTTGCATAACCCGGTCCGCCGTGGTGCGGAGCGCGCCGAGATCGCTACCCGCTTCGGGTTCGGTGGCGCCGTACGCGAAAAGCAGCCCTTCATCCGCGATGCGGGTCAGCCAGGTTTTCTTTTGTTCGGGAGTCGCGCCAACCGTGATCGGGTCGCTACCGAGAAAAGTAGCCAGCACAGAAGTCGCGATCCCGAGGTCGATGCGCGCCATCTCCTCGCAAATGCAGTAGACGTCGAACGTGCCGCCGCCCATGCCGCCGAACTCTTCTGGAATGAACAGGAGTTGAATGCCAAGCTTGTCGGGACTGCACATGTCGCGGACGATCTCGATGGGGCATTCGTCGCGCTCATCGAGATCGATCAGGGCTTCGTCGGGCAGGCGCTTCTTGGCAAACTCTTTGAGAGATTTCACGCTCAGTTTTAGCGTCTTAGATGCAAGCATGGGCTCCTCACTTGGCGGCAACGCCGCGGAGTTCACGGGCTTTGTTGGTCAGTTCGGGAAGGAACTCGAGGAGGTCGTCCACGATTCCGAGGTCGGCCACCTGAAAGATCGGGGCCTTGGGATTCTTGTTAATGGCGATCAGGAACGGACTTCCTTTAATGCCAGCCAGGTGCTGGAACGCGCCGCTGATGCCGCATGCCAGGTAGACCTTGGGCTTCACGGTCTTTCCCGACGAACCAACCTGACGGGACTTCTCCATCCACTTAGCATCGACCACGGGCCGCGAGCAACTCACGGCGGCACCGAGCACCTCAGCCAGTTCTTCGGCAAGGGCTACGTTGTCTTTTTCCTGAATGCCCCGCCCGATGGAGACCAGTACACTGTGCTTGGTGATATCCACATCGCCCGCTTCAGCAACGATCGTCTCCAGATAGCGGCGCCGCGCCACCAGAGCGCCAACATCCGACGACTTGTCAATGACCACGCCCGAGGCGGCAACGCTCGGTTGTGCTTTGAATGCTCCGGGACGAATGTTGATGACCGCGCCGGAGGAAATGTCACAGTGCACGTGGGTGCTCACTTGACCGCCGAGTTCTTGACGAACCAGGCGAATGCTCTTTCCCTCCACTCCATCGATCGCCAGGACATCGGAAGCAAAAGCGGAGTTCAGTTTGATCGAAAGCCCCGGCGACAGATCGATTCCAAAGTGATCATGAGGGACGAGCACAATGCTGTCGGGTGGCAGAACACGTACCAATGCCTGCCGGACCAATTCTGCGTTTGGGGAGGCAAGAGCCTCGTTTGCGACCTTCCAAATTTCGGCGAAGGAGGAACCGAGCGAAGTGCACGCGGCATCGAGATCCTGCCCCCAGCCGGTAAGGATCGCTGTAGGGACCGCGGTGGCATCGATCTTTTTTGCGGCGGCTACGAGTTCGGCCGCGGAATCATCGGTGACTCCGCATTTGTGTACGATATAGGCAAAAATGCGAGGCATTATTTCAGCCCTCCCTTCGCTGCCACTAGTTCAAGAACCCTGTCGGCGTTTTCTTCTCTGCTGCCGTGAAGCATCTCGGCTCCCTTGCTCAGCGCAGGAACGAAGTAGTCCACGCGCTTCACCTTCGCGGCCGCTTCCCCGACCGCGCCTTGGTCAATGCCGAGGTCAGACGCTGCCAAAGCAAGGATGGGGACGGATGCCACTTGCCGGATGCCCCGCATCCCGACATAACGCGGCTCGTTGATGCCGGTCTGAATCGAGAGGACACAGGGAAGATCGATTTCGTTGATCTCACGGTTGCCACCTTCGATTTCCCGGCTGACTTTCAGTAGCCCGGCTTCCACGGTGATCGAATTCACCAGGGAAGCAAATGGATAGTCGAGCATCGCGGCCAGCATTCCGCCCACCTGCGCGGCGCCGTCATCGGCCTGAACTCCGGTCAGGATCAGATCGTAGTGACCCTTTTCGACGAAAGCTTTGAGAATGGTTGCAATGCCTTTGCCGTCGGATCCGCTGAAGGCGTCGTCCGAGACGAGTGCCGCCTGGTTCGCGCCCATGGCCAACTCTCGGCGCAGGATCTCCTCGTCATCTTCGCCGCCGATCGTGACCACAGTGACATTGCCGCCGACCCGGTCGCGGATCTGCAGGGCTTCTTCGACCGCGTAGTTATCCGCCTCGTTCACCGAGTACACGACTTCTTCGCGCTCAATGTCGTTTCCGGCACCATTGAGCTCGATCTCGTTCTCTGAGGTATCGGGCACTCTTCGCGCACACACCAGAATTTCCACGGTTAACCTCCACAAGTTACGGTTTCCAATTTCTCTGTTTTCTCGGTGCTCGCTTCGCGAACCAGGTGCTGGTCGACCAGTTCGGTGAGGTCCATAACCGACATCTTGCCTTCCATGCCCGCCACCTTGATTGCATCTTCGATGTTCACCATGCAAAACGGGCAGGCGGTCACAATCACGTTCGCCCCGGCTTCCGCGGCCATGCGCAGTCGAACCACGCCCATCCTCTGTTCTTCTTTGGGTTCGTAGAACAGCATCAGTCCGCCGCCACCGCAGCAGAAGGAACGGTCGCGCGACCGCTGCATCTCGACTCTAGTCAATCCTGGGATCGAGTCGAGCACGTCGCGCGGGTCGTCATAGACCTGATTGTGGCGACCCAGATAGCAGGGATCGTGGTAGGCGTATACCTTGTCTTCGTTTTCCACGCGGTTGAATTTGACGTTGCCAGCTCTCACCTCACGGGCGAGTACCTGACTGATGTGCTCAACAGGGGGAACATTTTTATAGTCGTGTTTCAGTGCGTTGTAGGCATGCGGGTCGGCGGTGACGATTCGCTGGGCGCCCGATGCCTTGATGGCCTCGGTATTGTGGTCGCGCAAGGCCATGAATAGCGTCTCTTCGCCGAAGCGCCGGACTTCGTGGCCGCTGTCTTTTTCCGCGCCGCCCAGAATACCGAAGTTCTTACCCAGGGAACTGAGGATGCGCGCGGTGGCTCGCCCGATCGACTGCATGCGGTCGTCGTAGGAAGTGATGCTGTCGACGAAATAAAGAGTATCGGCGGCGTTCTTCCCGTCGAGCACCTTGACATTGACGGTCTGCTGGAACTCGGGGGTCTTTGTTATTGTTGTTACCTTGGCCCAGTCGGCTCTTTTTTTCTCCATCTTGCCGTAGGGATTGCCGCGACTCTCCAGAGCTTTCAGAGGCTTCTGTAACGACTGAGGTACATTTCCATCGTCGATCATTCCGCGGCGCAGGTCGACAATCTTGTCGATGTACTCCACCAGGAGCGGGCACTCCTCTTCACACGCGCCGCAAGTAGTGCAGGACCAGATTTCATCCTCGGAATAGATATTGCCGATCAGCGGTTTGCTATTGTTGTTCGCCTTGCCCAGCACGGGATAGTGCTGGAACGCATAGTCTCGTGCTTTGATGGTGATGAACCGCGGCGCCAGCGGCCGACCGACCGCATTAGCCGGACAGTTGTCGGCGCAGCGTCCGCAGTCGGCACAAGAATAGAAATCGAGCATGTGCTTCCAAGTGAAATCTTCGAATGTTTTCACGCCGAAGGATTTCACCTGATCCAGACGCTCGTCGGGAACACCCCATCTCACCGGCTTTAGAGTCCCCCGCTCCAGTTTGGAGAAGTAAACGCTGAACAGAGAAGTTTCCACGTGGAACTGGATTCCAAAGGGCCGATAGCACAACAGGAAATAAAAGGTGATCTCATGGACGAGATAGGCCCCTACGTTGAGGCTCCAGAGTGTCGCCAATGGCATCGAACCGACAAAAATCTGCAACGCCCACGGCAACGATAAAACGGCGAGAGTCTCAACTGGTTGTCCTTGCTGAGCGTGGCCGGCGGCACGACTAGCCGCAAAGAGGCTGTCGGCCACCATCAGGAGGGCAATGAGTCCCAGAAGAAAGATGGCGTCGGCGGTGTGTCCTTTGCCGTACTTTGCGGGCACTGCGTAGCGGGCGGGCCTGAAAATGAGACGGCGGACCGCGGCCACTACCATACATAAGAAGACGACAGTTGCCGCATAATCGGTGATTACGTCGTAGATGACCCCGGTTCTTCCGGAAAGGCCCGGCATCACAAAGCTCTCAGAGACTCCTACGATCAGCACCGAGAAGGCCCGGAGCGCCAGCAGAATGAATCCTGCGAAGATGAGAATGTGGAGAGTTCCCGCGAATTTGTAGCGCGGATGTTTCCACTGCCCCAGCCAGAACTTCAAGACTCTTCCGAGGCGAACTAAGGGGCGATCAAAACGGGGGTCCTGCTGGGCTCGAATAAGCGGCAGCAGTCGCTTCGAGACAATGTATATAAAACAGGCCACTCCGAGGACGTGGAGCGCCATAAACAGGTTCCGGCCGGGAGCCAGCCAATCCGCAACGTGCTGAGGGGAATAGATACCTACCACGGTCTACACCCGGATTCCTGCCACTGCCTAGCTCTGGGACCGGAAGGGCTTCTACTGCCCTCTTCTACGCGTAATCGATCGGATTCTTCTCCAGCCAGTGGTCATCGCGGGTCTGGCTGATTCTTTTCCAGGCGCCGGAAGCGACGCTCGCAGTGAACTGTCGGTTGTCCCAAATCACGCCTGCGGCAAATCCGAGAGCGCCGCCGAGCAAGCCGAAGGCAAGAGTTCTGGCGGGGGACCGTCTTCCGTTTCCCATGGTCCCGCCCATTACACCCAGAAACGCTCCAACCGCCGCGGGCCCCAACGCATGCCCGGCTGATTCGCTGAGATAAGGAGCGAGCGATTCCTCCTTGAGAAAATCGCCTTCCCCTTCGTGCGCTCCATCGAGTGCGGAACTCACGAGCCTGTGGCCATAACCAAGGCTGGATTTGGACCATTCCACAAAATTCATGGCTGCCTCACGCTGCGCTTTCTAGTTCGGTCGCGACTATGCTGCTCTCTGCGAACATTCCATGCGCGATTCGATAACTTCGAGCAATGCTTCGAAGGTCATGCCCTGATCGAGCATCCGAAGGAGAGCGTGGGCATCAAGTCCTACCGCTTCTCCAGCCTGCACCAGTCTCTCGATGGCTCCATAAACCGAGACTTCATGGGATTCGTGCAGGCGGGTCACAAAAACCTCAAGGCTATCGACGGTCTGGACTTCGGCGGGCACCTGGTCGACCTCGTTCCCAAAGTAGAACTCTGAGACGAACGAAGTCAGCACTGCCAGTCACGCCGCAATGTGACACGAGTCACACTCGCCTCCCACCCTGTGCAAAACTGACAACCGAGGCTATGGGCGGCCATTTTCGGGCATTTCGCCCAGCTCTTCAGGACAGTGCGCTGTCGGACGGATGAATGTTCGGGAGCGTACTGGTACATGCAGTTTTTCTTCTACACGATGAGTGAGACCCGGATGGGACGATATAAGTTCTCTAGTTGGACGCTGCATTATGGCCCGCATCATCACCTTCAGCACGCTGTGGGGATCGCCCTAAAAGACTGGGGGCAAGACCAAAACACTGGTAGCATTCAGCCTGTCAGTGCTGGTGAGCTCGACGGTCATTGTGGGGTACGGAAACTGCGTCAGCGGCGTCTCACACCGACTTCGACTGACCCGCGAGATCGAAACATGGCAGGATCGGCAATACGTTACCCAAACCAGGTTTCCGCATGCAAAATGGCAGTCTCAACGGCAAAGTAGTGATACTTGTTTTCCTGCTCTCTTGTATCGTGCAACTCCCCAGGAGCGCCGCGCAGGACGAACAGCTGGCGAATCTAGAAAAGTCATTTGCGAACCCGCCGGATGACTGCCGAATCATGATGCGGTGGTGGTGGTTTGGCCCGGCAGTCACGAAGCCTGAGTTGCAGCGAGAACTCGAGCAAATGAAGGCAGAAGGCATTGGCGGAGTCGAGATCGCCACATTGTATCCACTTGCTCTCGACGACCCGAAGACCGGCTTCCACAATCAGCAATTTCTTTCGGAGGAACATCTTGATGCGATTCGCTTCGCCGCAACCGCAGCCAGGAAACTTGGCCTGCGCGTTGATATTACGTTGGGAAGCGGCTGGCCTTTTGGAGGCCCGCATATACCAGTAACTCAAGCAGCGGGAGAGTTGCGTGTCGAAACCATCCCAGTTCCGCCGGGCACAGACTCGATCGCTGTGCCCTACATTGATATGGGCGAGCAACTCATCGCAGCTTTTCTAGCTCCCGTCAGAGATGGTCAGCTTTCGTGGCACGATGCCAGGCAAGTGTCGACCATCATCAATGGACGTCTGCAAATATCTCCGCCGCTGGAAGTTGCGAACGACGCGATTTTCTTCCTATCAAGTCGCACCGGGATGACGGTGAAGCGCCCGGCCTTTGGCGCCGAAGGGTTCGTGCTCGACCATTACGATCGAAGTGCGATCGATACTCATCTCCATGCAGTGGGGGACCGGTTGATCGAAGCATTTGGCAACCAACCCCCATACGCCGTCTTTAGCGATAGCCTGGAGGATTACGGATCCAATTGGACCAGTGACCTGATGAAGGAGTTTCGCGCCCGGCGAGGATATGACCTCACGCCTTATTTGCCGGCGCTGATCGGCGATGCCGGCCCGCTGACTGCCGCAGTTCGGCATGATTGGGGAAGGACGCTCACCGAATTGGCGAATGAGCGCTTTCTTGCTCCGATGCAGGCCTGGGCGCAAAAGTACCACACACTATTTCGCTCCCAGACCTATGGATTTCCGCCCGTCACACTCTCGAGCAACCGGTATGCGGATCTTCCCGAAGGTGAGGGCAAAGCGTCCCTGCTGATGTGGCGCGAATTCTCCGACGTGCGTTGGGCGGCATCGGCTGGTCACCTTTTTGGCAGTCCGGTGATCTCATCGGAAACCTGGACGTGGTTGCATTCCCCTGCGTTTCGCGCGACGCCTCTGGACCTGAAGGCAGAAGCCGATCTGCACTTCTTGCAAGGCATCAACCAGTTGGTCGGGCACGGTTGGCCGTATTCACCCGAGGAGGCCGGGGAACCGGGATGGCGGATGTACGCTGCGGCCGCCCTCAACGCCCACAACCCATGGTCGTTTGTAATGCCGGACCTGGCTCGCTATCTGCAACGCGTCAGCTTCGCTCTTCGGCAGGGAAAGCCCGCCAACGATGTGGCCTTGCTCCTGCCCAACGACGATGTTTGGTCCACGTTCTCCGTAAGAAGCGATTCCACGAATCCAGTCATTAGCCAGGGCGGCTTCAACACCGTGGGCTCGAATTTCAGCATTGATGAATCTTTGGATCATTCGCTCGTAAGCACGATCATTCCGCAGGTTCTGGATTCTGGCTTTAACCCGGACTTCATCGACGCAGATGCAATCGACGTTGTGGGCATTCCGTACAAAGTGTTGATTTTGCCGGCCATTGACCGGTTACCGCTCACGACCTACCGGAAGATTGAAGAGTATGCGCGGCACGGAGGGATTGTCATTGCCGCGCATAGCCTGCCGGCTACCGCGCCCGGAGTCCTGGAGGCAGAGTCCGAAGGTCGGCAGATCCGGGAGATCTCGCAACGCCTGTTCCACGCGAGCGACGCCGCGGGGTACTTTATTGCGGATGAGAAACAACTCGGAGCTGCTCTCGCAACCTATCTTGCTCCCGATGTCATTCTTTCTCCCAGGACTCCACGAATCGGGTTCATCCACCGCAAACTGGAAAGCGGTGATTTGTATTTCATTGCCAACACCAGCAATCAGTCACATCGCGTTCAGGCGACATTCCGCCACCCTGCGAGACATGCGGAATGGTGGGATCCGTTCACGGGCCAGGTGTCTTCCACCGAGAACCACTCTCCCGTGAAATTCGACTTGCTGCCCTACGAATCACGGTTGATCCTCCTCACGGATTCGGCGACTCAGTCTGAGAAGAAGATACAGCCGGCCGCCGCGGCGCGCTCGAAGACACTCGACCTCACAACGGATTGGAAGGTAACCTTCAGCGAGACGAATCGAACTGTTTCCATGCCCCGGTTTCATTCCTGGAGTGAGGATCCACCTTTCAAATATTATTCGGGTCAGGTTAGCTACCAGAGGACCTTCGATCTCTCGCCCCAAGACCTGAGCTCCGGAATCAGTGGCGTGCTTGATTTCGGACCGGGCACACCGATTGAGGAACCTAATCCGCTACCGCAACACAGCATGAAGGCATATTTAGAAGGCCCCATCCGCGAAGCAGCGGAAGTCTACGTCAACGGTGAGAGCGCGGGTTTTGTGTGGCATCCGCCCTATACGATCGACGTGACCAGGTTTCTAAATGCGGGGAAAAATCGCCTACGCATTATTGTCGGCAATACGGCCATCAACTCGTTGGCTAGCCGCGCGCTGCCTACTAACCGTTTGCTCAATGAAAGATACGGTGAACGATTCACTCCTCAAGATATGGTGAACCTGCAGGCCCTGCCGTCCGGAATTCTGGGAGGCCTGCGGCTGGATTTGCAACAGCGAGTTCACGCTCCGTGATGGAAATGGGCTGGAGCTGGGTCGCACCCTGACCCCGGGGTTCGGCCACTCTAGTGCCAGAGAATCTTCGCCACCGCAGGTTGTTGGTCATTACGGATTCGGTGGCGTGCGGCAGACCCTCGTCATCCCCGCACGCCGACTGAAACCGTCGCCTGGTCCCCCTGATTCAGCTCACGCAACTGATGCGCTGGTAGCGCGGACGTTCAGCAGGCTGATGTAAGGAGAAGATCGATGACCGATCGCGAGCAGTACACACCGGGTCCGGCCCGCGGGGTGCAGGTTCGCACGCGCTCCAAGGCTGACTCGAAGATTCGTCGGCTTGCGTCCGTGGTAAACAAACTGAGCCTGCCCTGAGCGACTGAGCGCAGCGAAGGAGTCGAATGGGGCGATGGTGGCAGCAGAAACTGACGAAATGACTCTGCCCACTGTGGTGAACATCCCCCACTCCAGCCAAAACCGGGCTTGAGTGGGCCACCGGCGAATCCAGACAGGCGTCAAACGGCTGCTATGAGGCGGAGCTTGACAGGCTGTTGGTTTTCCCTTGACGGCAAGTAAACGGTCCAAATTACAATCTCGGCATGCCACGGAAAGTCATCCTGGGATTCGGAATCAGCATCGACGGCTATATTGCGCGACGGAACGGTGCCATGGATTATCTGGTGATCGACAAAGAAGGCGAAGCGCTGATGGCAGAGTTCTTCGCCAAGATCGACACCACCATCATGGGCCGCAAGACAGCCGCTGCCACGGCGGAAATGCGCAAGAGTGGCGAGATCCCGGACATGCCGGGCATGTCCACCTACGTATTCTCGCGGCGTTGGAAGCCGGGCAAACGCGACGGATTCGAAGTGGTGAGCGGATCTCTGACCGCCTTCGTGAAAAAGCTAAAACGCCGCAAAGGGAAAGACATCTACCTGGGCGGCGGGGGCCAGTTGTGCCGCAGTTTCCTGCAACAGGATTTGGTGGACGAACTCTACATCGGTCTTGGTCCCGTTCTTTTAGGGGATGGCATCCCCGGCTTTCCGGGCAAGTTCCCGCAGCGCAATTTCAAGTTGACAGAGTGCAAGTCCTATTCGAATGGATCGGTCGGGCTACGCTACGAGCGGATACGGACGAAGACAAGCCGATAATCCGGGTTTATGAGATAAGCGACGGGTGGCCCACTCAAGCCTGATTTTGGCTTGAGTGGGGCAGTTCGACGCCCGCACAAAGTCTTCCAACCGCTCGTTCGCGTTTTCGCGCCGTCCATTCCAACTCGATCTCAACTCGTCCCTCACAGCCAGTGGCGTAGTGGCGAAAACTGCTCCATCCCCAGTCCTCGGGACGTTCGCACAACCCAGCCTTCACCGGATTGCGGTGAATATAGCGCAGCTTTTCCACAAACTGCGGGTAATTGCGAATATTGAAATCGTAGTACCGCTTTTGCCAGAAATGATCTGCGTCGCCAATCAAACGTCGCGATACTCCTTGCTTCAACGACTTCAGCGCCTCGGCCAGCGTATCTTTTTCCGGTTCGCTGAGCAGCAGGTGAACATGCTCCGGCATGACGACGTATCCGTAAACCTGAAGTCTGAAACTGCGCCGCACCCGCTCCAAGGCTGACTCGAAGATTCGTCGGCTTGAGTCCGTGGTAAACAACCGACGCCTGCCCTGAGCGACTGAGCGCAGCGAAGGAGTCGAATGGGGCGATGGTAGCAGCAGAAAGTGACGAAATGACTCTGCCCGCTGTGGTGAAAACGGGTTAGTCCCCATGGCATGAGGACAATCTAGTCTGTCAGCCGGGGCCGTATCTGTGACGGATGAACATCCCCACTCAAGCCAAAACCCGGCTTGAGTGGGCCACCCGTCGATTGCAGAGAGGCAGCGAGAGAGGCAGTTAAGGAGATCGCCGCGCACCGGTGAAGTTCACTCGATGCGCGGCGTTGGCATGGCGTCAGTGCCTAAAGCCCGATACTGCTTGCACAAAGTTCCATCCGTTGGGAGTGCCCAGCCCCGTCGCTGGATCCCAGCCGGGTCCAGTCGGAAGCGTGGAATCGAGACCGAACGTGATGACGAACCAGCGTGTGGAGAACGGGCTGTTGTACAGCGCGCTGATAAAGCTCGGCAGGTCCTGGAGCGGCGCTGCCAGTTCCCACGAATTGATCGGGTCAGTTCCGCCCGCATCGTGGATCGTGCCCGTGACATTGTGCCTGGAGCTCACGTTCACGACATCGGTAATCGCGTCTGGTGGCAGCCGATACAGACGCGGCGCCGCCTGCCCCAGCGGATGGTGAGCGTTTTGGTTGGCAATCGCCCACAGCGCCGAGAACATCGGACACGCCACGCTCGTACCGCCAATCACCTCGATCCCCAAATCGCCCTGTGCGTCCGCGGTGAAGATGATCTCGACACCGGTGTATGGATCCGCCACCCAGGAAATGTCAGGCGTCAGACGGCGATCCCCGGGGAGGCCGAACTGGTAAAGCGGCTTCGGGTAGACGTCGCTCGCACCTCCGGTACCGCCATAGATGAATCCCTCGTTGTTGGGAGGATCAATGGGCGGGTTGCCGAGCGCGGCTGTGTCCGCTATCTCGGTTAAGTTCGTGCCCCAGCTCGTCTGCCAGGAGATGTGCTTTGCGGCGTCAAGGGCAACGCTCACTCCCCCGATTCCAGTCACGTACGGCGAGCTTGCGGGCCAACCGGTAGAGGTGTACAACCCCCCGAGCTGACTGGCGTTGTTGCCGTTGTCCCCGGTGCTGAAGTGAATCGACTGGCCGGCCGCGCCGATTGATTTGAAAATGTTATCGATGGCGCTGTAGAACTCTGAATCGCCGGCGATTCCGATATCGAACCCGCTCCAGCTGTTGGAGATGGACACCACGCCCGGCACCGATGCCGCCGTGATGTCGCCCGTGAACAGGTCGTTGAAGGAATTGGTTGGCGTAATCACCAGAACGATCTTCGCGCCCGGAGCGACCGCATGTACCCACTCGACGTCGAGGGTCGTCTCGGTCGCCCATCCAGCATTGGCGTCGGTCGAGAAATTCGACTCGGTCGGGACGCCAATGATGGTGAGGTTCGGCGGCGGAAGGCCCATTAACTGTGAGAATGCCGCTGCGTCCTGGGCAATAGTGGTTGAGCCGTAAGCGTCGACGATGGCGACAGTCGTGCCTGCGCCAGTGAGACCCGCCCTATACAGAGGCGTGAGGTTGTAAGCCGTCTGGATTTCACTCGGCTGGTAGCCGCAAGGCGGAGCATTCGGCGGTCCGCTGGTGATGGGGGCGCCGTAACGCTTCCCCTTGTAGGTTGCGGTAGCAGTCGCGGAAGAGAAATCCACCTCGGTCGGCCCGTAGAAGCACTGCTCCGAGAAGAACAGTCCGTCCGGCGCTGCTGAAAGTGGCACCGGCTGCGAGGGTATGCCTTCGGCATCGCTTTGCCGCGCGATGGTTGCGGCAGCTTTGTTACTGACACGTGCGATCTGCGGCTCCGGAGTAAGGTCCGACAGGCCGCCGACGGCGCTAACCAGTGGTAGGAGCGCAGGCGGCAAGGTCGCGCTGCGGCTGCTGGCGTGGAAGTTGCGCCCTTTCAGGTTGTACTGATGCAGCTCCACGTTAAACGCGCTCTGCACCAGCCCGACCGTACCCGTGGCTCTTACGAACAGGTTGTCCTGACCGAAGCCGCTTACCGCGAATCCGTCGGCCTTGAGGACGTCCGCTACCTTGGCAACGTCTGCGCTGCTCGGCGCATGCTGCGCGCGGATTTGTTCGTGGGAAAGGAAGCCTGCCTTACCCGCCTGTTGCGCCGCCACCAGGGCATCAAGACCCTGCTGGTCGTGCAGTTTCATCCACAAAGTGATTTCAATAGGACCTGCGGCATTCGCCGGCCCGAGGTCGGTTGCTCCGGACAAGAGCGACCGGCGGCCGGCCGCAGTGGTCGCGGTTAATGCACCGTTTTGGGAAAAGCCAACAGCGCTTAGTCCCAGAACGATCACGCAGCAGAGAAAACTGAATCGTCTCAAAATGGGCATACCATCTCCTGGTTGAACTTCAAGCAAAGCCCAAACACTATACATCTACTCTGTCGCGAAAATGAAGATGAATTTACGTAACCGCAAGCAATAGGGACGAATATGCAAAGCTTTGCGACTTTGCGAACTTGCGAATTTGCGACGGATCGACGGATGAAGAACGCTATTCCCGTGATGAACGGGTGGCCCATTCAAGCCGTCTTTTGGCTTGAGTGGGGCAGTTCTACAGCTGGACCTTTCCCACTGCGGTTCGCTGAGCACCAGGTGAACATGCTCCGGCATGACCACGTACCCGTAAAACGCGAAGCCTGAAACCGCGCCGCACGCGCTCCAAGGCTGACTCGAAGATTCGTGGGCTTGCGTCCGTGGTAAACAAACTGAGCCTGCCCTGAGCGACTGAGCACAGCGAAGGAATCGAATGGGGCGATGGTAGCAGCAGAAAGTGACGAAATGACTCTGCCCGCTGTGATGAAAACGCGTTAGTCCCCATGGCATGAGGATAATCTAGCTTGTCAGCCGGGGCCGTGTCTGTGACGGATGAACATCCCCACTCAAGCCAAAACCCGGCTTGAGTGGGCCACCCGCCGACGGACGGCAAACCAGAGCTGAGTGTTTGTTTCAGTATTGACGACAATTGCACAGCAGCCACGAACAACGAAGCAGTTGAATCATCACCAGGCAACTGTCTGGTTGCATGTCGTTTGAGGACTTGCTAACATGCAACTCGGAGGTTGCTATTGAGCACGGATCGCATTGAGAAGAAGGTTTTATTGCGGGCACCACTGAAGCGGGTATGGAGTGCGATTTCCGATTCACGCGAGTTCGGAACTTGGTTCGGACTCAAGTTCGATGGGCCATTCGTCGAGGGAGCGCCGATACGCGGAGTGATTGTGCCCTCTACGGTTAATGCCGAGATCGCCGAGCTTGAAAAGCCGCACGAAGGAGTGGTGTTCGATATCACGATCGAGAAGATCGAACCCGAGCGGCTCTTCTCATTTCGATGGCATCCGCACGCCGTCAAGCGCGATGTTGATTACTCTGCGGAACCGACGACCCTGGTTGTTTTCACGCTGGAGGAAGTGGCAGAGGGCGTCATGCTGACCATCACCGAATCTGGTTTTGATCGTATCCCGCTGGCGCGCCGGGCAGAGGCGTTCCTGGCGAATGACGCAGGCTGGAGCACGATGGTCCGCGTGATCGGGGACTACATTGCGAAAGCAGCATAGATCGCGAGCGCGTGCAAAAGCGCCGAGTGCCGCCGCGTTGTTCGCGGCATTGAGTGACGAGAACCGCTTGCGACTTGTCTCGCGCCTTTGCGTTGGCGGCCCAATGTCCATCACCAAGCTCACCGCCGGCTCGAACGTCACTCGTCAAGGAATTACCAAGCATCTGCATGTGATGGAGAAAGCAGGTCTCGTGAAAAGCACCCGGCATGGCCGCGAGAGACTTTGGCAAATGGAACAACATCGCGTTCAAGAAGCACAACGCTATCTGCAGCAAATCTCTTCGCAGTGGGATCGCGCTCTTGAACGACTTAGGTCATTGGTTGAGTAGCGGATCACAAAGAATTAGAAAGGACCTCAGATGAGAAAGGTGTTTCTCACGATTGCGGTAATTGCAGGTTTATGCCTGTCGCTCACAGCGAGCGCACAGAACCAACAGACCTCTAGCGGAAACAAAACCGAGCCTTTGCCGCGAGATTTGGAAATTCAACTGGCGCTCAGCGCGCTCCCACCACACCTCAGAGACAATGCCACCGTATATGTCTTAAATCCTGACAAGGGCTTTGAAGTCGCCCGTCAGGGTACGAATGGATTCCATGCCTTTGTTGCTCGAACCGGCGATGATTCGTTTAGAGGCTCTTGGCCACTCACAAAATATCGGGACGATATTCTCTATCCGATCTCCTTTGACGAAGCAGGCGCGAAGGCACAGATGGAGCTCTTTTTTGATGCCGCGGAGATGCAGGCTAAGGGAACTCCACCTGAAGAACTCAAGAAGATCATCCAGCAGCGTTATAAAACGCACTACTACAAACCTCCGGAGCGAGCCGGTGTTTCATACATGCTCTCTCCGATTCTCAGAACTTACGTGAATCCGGATCAGAGTGACGAAGTAGCTACCGCCAATATCCCTCACGTGATGCACTACGCGCCGAATGTCTCCGCGAAAGAGATCGGCGCGGCAACTCCAACGCCCGAACAGTTCCAGTACTTCAAGGAACATGGGCGCTGGCCGGATACCCCGTATCCAATTCTTATTCAGCATGGGCCTCACGGATATATGGTCCAGTTTCAGGGTGTAGCAGAAAGGGACGCAATTACAAAGGGATACGCAGATATGCTTGCGCGACTTTGCAAGATCAAGGACGTGTGGTGTTTGCCGTCGAGTCAATGAATTTCCATGTCCGGGCGAACTAAATTCGGTTGGCCAGCACCCACACACGAGCGAGAAGGCTAAGGGAGAGAACGATGAAAGACATCATGAGAGATGAACTTCGAGCCCCTAAGGTAGTCGATCGGGCCACGTTTCAGGCCGAATTGGATGCGCTACGGGTTAGAGAAAAGGCACACACGCACGAGGGCGACGCCATTGCGGCTGCCCGCCGACGGCTGCCCATGGTCGAGGTGAATGGCACCACACCGCTCATTGGCGAACGTGGCGCGGTGACACTATTAGACGCGTTTGAGGGACGCCGGATGCTCATTGCCTACTATTTCATGTGGCACACCGGCCATCCTGCGCCGGAGCAGTGCGAGGGGTGCACCTGGGTTACATCGCAGGTCCGCGAGCTGTCCTATATTCATTCTCGCGACGTCACCTACGCCACGCTTTGCAAAGGCCCATACGAAGAGAGCGCCCGGTACCGCGACTTCATGGGCTGGGAGATGCCTTGGTACTCGGCCCAGGACTCGCTCGACACCCTCTTGGTTGGACGCCGGGTGGGCATGATGCACATCGTTTGCTACCTGCGACAAGGATCTAAGGTCTTCGAGACTTACTGGACCACAATTCGCGGCGTCGAGGCGATGGATAACAGCTATCGGTTGCTCGACTTGACCGTCTATGGGCGGCAGGAGAAGTGGGAAGACTCACCCCCCGGCTGGCCCCAACAGTGCTCCATCACGCGGACTAGCGACGGCGCGCCCGATTGGCCACCAGTGTCAGTGTGGCCCGGCGGACGCCCCATCCCCCAGTGGCCTCGTCTGAAGGCCGGGTATTCCGACGATCTGGGCACGGACCATAGTCGTGCTGGCTCACTGAAGCCCCAGGGAAGGAAATGATTATGAATATCAAAGGACAAAACAATCTTGATCACAGGGGCGAATCGCGGCATCGGACGGGCCCTGCTTGAGGAAGCCTTGAACAGAGGCGCGAAACGCGTGTATGCCGGTAGAGAAACGGCAACCGTCCACAAGATTGGAGAATTGACTCTGTAGCGAACAAAAGGAGAATATGCTACGCTGTGTTTTGTGGTTCTCCGAACGTGCACAGTTGCGGTAAAGGATCTTCGAGACGTTGAGCACTCCATGGAGGTCACCGCCGAGACACTCTATGAAGCGATTGCTACTGCTTTGGCCGCTTTGCAGCAGGACAACTGGGTGGGAGAGATCGGCCAGGGATTCACAACGGCGGGTGGCCCACTCAAGCCTGGTTTTGGCTTGAGTGGGGCAGTTCAGAGCTGGACAGAAAAACGAGAACCTTAAAATAATTTCCACAACCCCACGGTGACATCTAACCTTGTGCACAGCCCATCACTTGAGCAATCATGATCGAAGCCGTGACGGTTGACATAAGCCAATTCGCTGCGCCCCTAAGTCCTTTGCTTCACGGATTTTAGTATCTAAGTTCTTTGACATCCGGATTTTGCGGGGCATTTCTTGCTAACTCGATGATCCAGAGATTGGAGGGGGGAGCGGGATACCCCCCGATCCTTAGAGCACGAGTGAGCTATACAGCGCTCGCTGCAATGAAGTCGGCTTCCACTGGCGAAGGTTGCAGGTTCCGCTGAGCGCAGCTAAATTAGGTGCGAGAGTTGGAGCTATACAATGAAAACGCCCGACCCGGTGGAATCTGCTGCAATGATCGACGCAAGGATCAAGGAACTTGGGGACTGGCGCGGGAAGACGCTCGCGAAAGTGCGCGAGATCATACACGAGGCAGACCCTGAGATCGTCGAAGAGTGGAAGTGGGTCAAGGCGACATCGCCGGGGACTGCCGTCTTTTCCCACGGCGGCATCGTCTGCACGGGAGAGACGTACAAGAACGTCGTCAAGATGACATTTGCCAAGGGAGCTGCGTTGAAGGATCCTTCCGGTCTATTCAACTCCAGCCTCGACGGGAATGTCAGGCGCGCCATCGACATCCACGAAGGCGACAAGATCGATGGGGCGGCCTTGAAGGATCTCATCCGCACTGCAGTGGCGCTCAA
>CABEDM010000298.1_pt1 | contig 45641 bp, 40 predicted proteins | sample 3423041 | NCBI WGS metagenome assembly CABEDM01 (sample SAMEA5534329, study PRJEB31848) | metagenome | biome: tundra; feature: field; material: soil | place: USA | collected 2013-05 | depth 0.15 m | reverse complement strand
TTGTCCACGTAGGTAAGGGAGGCGGTGTTCCACATCACGGCGTAGCCCTTGCTCGACAACAGCAATGGAATCGCGATGTCAGTGTTGTTCTGGCCGAGTTCCACAGTGGCTCCGCGGTAGTTGAACAAGCCACTCTGATGCTGTCCCAGACCGTAGAGTCCCTCCGAGAAGTCCGCCGAAAATCGATCTTCGACGTGGAATGTTTTCTCTCCGTTCAACTCGACGGGTTCGTAAGTTCGCGGGATCGAGTTTCGCTCCTGCAAAAGGGTTTCGCCTGCCAAGGTGCTGTATTGAACGTTTCCCCACTTCAACGAAAACTCGATCTTCAGAGTATCGGTTGTGAGGATTACCTCATCCGCGGTCTGTGATATCTGGAACTTTGCCCCTGGACACGACTCCTTCGAATCAAGCATCCATGGCTGGTTCTGTCGGATCGCGTTGGATGGCTCAGGATTGGCGACAAAATGCATAACGGCGGAACGGCAAACGGAAACATGAACCTGCTCGGCTCCGACCGAGACTGTCATACCGTCAGGGGCCGGCGAATACTTTACTGGAGGCAGTGGGGGCGTGTCCCACAGCTGAGCCACCGCATCCGCTGGACTCCAGAGGAAACAGCACATCGCGAGAAGAAGAGAACTTCTGACCCTGCATAGCCCTGGACCAATGACTCTCACAACGTTTATTGCCCGAAATACGTGTGTCGTTATCATCGATACGCCTTTCGAGTAATCTAGCAAACGTATGTTCTGGAACCGGATCTCGGACGCTCGCTTCGAGCCCTCGCGCTTTATACCGGGCTCTTGCGAGTCCGCTCATGCACGTAAGAGGTCACGCCCGTTCGCTTTCAGAACGTTAAACGGAGCACGTACGCATACTTGGCCGGTGGCTGCGCGGACAGTTGCACGTGCAATCCATCAGGACGCTGCTGGAACGTCGGCTTTGCATAGGTGCCCAACAGTGACACGCTTTGCACGGATTGGCTTCCCACCGTCGCTGCAAGCGAGCGAATCACTGCCTCCCCGTTCGCCGGCCAAGCGAGTCCGATCACATAGAGTGCGCCGGCTTTGGTGGTGAAGCGAAAATCTTCAGGAGTGTAGTGAGTGGTGTCCGTGTCGTGAAACGAACCAGCCGCCACTTTTGTCGGTCCCTCGCCATAGGTTCTCCAGGGCCGAGTGCCGTAGATGGCGTCTCCGTTTACGTTCAACCATGTGCCCACATCCAGCAGGACTTGTTGTACCTCTTCCGGGATGGTCCCGTCAGAGCGCGGGCCGATGTTCAGCAACAGGTTTCCATTCTTGCTGACGATATCAATGAGCTGATGAACGACGAATTCGGGCGACTTGAAGGTGTCGTCCTTGATATATCCCCAAGACTTGTTGCTCACCGACGTGTCGGTCTGCCAATAGAGCGGGCGAATGTCGCCGAGTTGGCCACGCTCCAAGTCAAGCACAGCCGAGTGCTCCTGCATGGCGTAGTCCTTATAGTTGATCACTCCAACGTGATCACCATACTTCAGGGAACGGTTGTAATAAAACGCGGCAAAGCGCGTGAGGTTCGGCCGGATCGATGCTTGGCCGATCCACCAGTCGAAGTAGACGAGATCGGGATGATATTTCTCGACGAGTTCGGCGCCCCGAGCAAGCCAGTCGTCGGTCCACGCCGACGAAACATAGGTAAAATCAGCGCCGACGGGAGTGCCCCACTGATACACGCCTGGTTGTGCGGGACCATAGAAGGCGGCGTATTGCGGGTCGTTAACGTCCGATGGGATCTTGCGACCCACACCCAGGAAGAAATCGTGTTCCACACGATGCGACGACACGCCAAAGTGCAGTCCCTCGGCTCGCACTGCCTTGGATAGATCACCAATCACATCGCGATGCGGTCCCATCTTGGCCGCCGTCCAATCGCTCAGTCCGCTGTCGTACATGGCAAAACCATCGTGATGTTCTGCCACCGGTACTATGTACTTTGCGCCCGCTTTTTTGAACAGGTCGGCCCATGCAGAAGGATCGAAGTGCTCGGCCTTGAACATGGGGATGAAATCTTTGTACCCGAACTTGTCCAGTGGTCCGTACGTAGCGATGTGGTGCTTGTACGCGTCGAATCCAGGCTCATACATATTTCGTGGATACCATTCGCTGCTAAAAGCCGGAACCGAATAGGCTCCCCAATGAATGAAAATGCCGAACTTCGCGTCCTGGTACCACTCAGGAGCTTCATATTTCTGTAGTGACTCCCAGTCGGGCCGGAACGGGCCTTGGTTAACAATGGCATCGACTTCCTTCAGCAGAGCTGCTCGCTCGGCGTCGTACTTGCTGCTAGCCTTTTGCCAAATCTGATCAATCTTCGCGGGATCTTCGGACGCAGTGGGAGCCGTGGCGCTCTGAGCATGCGTGATGGAACACGCGAAAGAAAACAACACAATACCGCCCAACCAACGAGTCAATAATGATAAGAACAGTTGATGCAACCTCATGATCTCCTCCCGGTCAATCTAAGCTTGTTGCCCTACACCGAACTGCAATGAAGTACCTTGCCGGACTCGCAAAAGCGCTCGCGGATCCAGAGCTCCCTAACCATGCAGTTCTCTGCATTGCTTACTCCGCGAGCGTCTCGGTTCCTTTCACTTGAAACGTTCCCGAGACCGACGGCGCCTCGGTATTCGGCTGGCCACCCCCAACGGAAACGGAATACTTGCCTTTCGCAACGATCGGTGCACCGGCTTCGGTAACCATGCTCAAGTCGCGATCTCTCAGCTCGAAGTGCACTGTCTGCGATTCGCCAGCCTTCAGATGAACGCGCTTGAACCCACGTAACGCACGCAGTGGCGCACCCACCGTGTGCGGGAATTCGAGATACAGCTGCGCCACTTCATCTCCGTCTCGCTTTCCCGTGTTGGTAACCGTCACTTCCGCGGTCAGGGGATCACCCGCCTTGATTGCGCTGTTCGGTAGCGTCAGCCCACTGTAAGAGAACGTCGTGTAGCTCAGGCCATATCCAAATGGATAAAGCGGCTTGCCCTCGAAATAGCGATACGTGCGTCCTTTCATTGCGTAGTCTTCAATCGGCGGCAGCTGATCGACGCCCGTATAGAACGTGACTGGAAGTCGCCCGGCTGGATTGTTCTTGCCGGAAAGAGTTTCCGCGATCGCCGCGCCGCCTTCCTCGCCTGCGTACCAGGACTCGAGAATCGCATTGGCGTGTTCCCTGGCCCAGTTCACAGCAAGCGCGCTGCCGTTGGCGAGTACCAGAACTACAGGCTTTCTCGTCCCGGTCACCGCTTCCAGCAGGTCCTCTTCGGGTTTCGGCAAATCGATACTGGTGCGGTCGCCACCCTTGAATCCGTCCTCGCTGACCGGCATTTCTTCGCCTTCGAGTTCGCTGGTGATTCCCAACACGGCTACGACAACGTCCGCGGCTTTTGCCGCCGCAATCGCTTCAGAACTGGGCTTGGGATCGTACTTCGACCAGATCAGCTGCGCTCGTATCTGACCCGCGTTGGGCTTCGAGTATTCGACCTTGAGCGGAACTTTCTTCCCCTGCTCGAGATGAACGTGCCCAACCTTTACCTCTCCGACGTCGTCGGCACCGGCCCAACCCTGAGCGACGGGTTTCTCATTCACCGAAACTTTCGCGAATCCAGCTTGAAAGCGCACGCCGATGCTGTACTCCCCTGTCTCGGTGGGCGTAAGAAAACCGCTCCAATCAACTCGCACGGGATACTTTCCCGTAGCCTCCTGGGGAATGTTTTCCGCATTCAAATCAACGGTAGTTACATCGCGGGTGGCGAGAATCGTCGGCTTTCCACCGAATATCTCCCCAGTGGAAAACTCCACCTTGAGGCCCGGCTGACCCTCGGTCGTAGTGAACACCGATTCGGGAACTGCTTCGCCATCGTTGCGCAGGAATTGCGTCCCCGGGACAAAACTGATCTGCGCTTCAGGAAATTCCGCCTTGAGTGCTTCCAGCACGGACACTGTGTGTGTCGGAACTCCGTTGTAGTTTCCCAGCAGATATTTGGTCTGATCTGCGAGCGGGCCAATCAATGCGATTTTGAGCGGTCCCGGCTTCAGAGGAAGCGTGCCGTCATTCTTGAGCAGTACCATCGCTTCATTGGCGAGAGCGTGCGCCATCGCGCGATGTTCTGGAGTATCGAGTTCTTTTTCGTCAATCGTCGAGTATGGAACCATCTCCGGCGGATCGAACATCCCCAGCTTCACTCGCGCCGTGAACAACCGAACCAGCGCAGTGTCAATCTCGCTTTCTTTTAAGATTCCTTGCTTATATGCATCGAGGTACGGCTTGTAGTCGTGATCGTCCTTTACCTTTGCGAAGTCAATGCACTCATTATCCATGCCGCGTTGCACGGCCAGTACCGAGGCTTCGGGCTGGGTCTTAGTGAAGTGATGATCCCGGAAGATGTTGATGACGGCGTCGCAATCCGAAACCACATATCCCTGAAATCCCCACTTACCGCGCAGCTGATCCTGCAGCAGAAAGTCGTTCACGCAAGCCGGCTGCCCGTTGATGCTGTTGTAGGCACACATCACCGAGCCGGCCTTCCCCTCTGTCACCGTCGCACGGAACGCCGGCAGGTAAGTATCCAATTCGTCATGCTTGCTGACTTTCACGTCAGCCATGTGCCGGGTCGACTCGGGGCCGCTGTGTACGGCGTAGTGCTTGGGAGTCGAAATGACACGATAGTATTTCGGATCGTCGCCCTGCATGCCCGTGACGAACGCCACGCCCATGCGCGCCGTCAGAAAAGGATCTTCGCCGTAAGTTTCCTGACCGCGTCCCCATCGCGGATCGCGAAAGATATTGATGTTCGGCGCCCAGAAGTCCAGCCCTTCAAAGATGTCGCTGTGCCCATCGCGCATGCCTCGAACGTGACTGGCACGCCCTTCGGTGCCGATCACGATCGCCATACGGTGGATCGCATCGGTATCAAAGGTTGCGGCCAGACCGACCGGCTCGGGAAACTCGGTGGTTCCGTTGCGAGCCACGCCATGCAGCGACTCGCTCCACCAGTCATAATCCGGCACATTCAAACGCGGAACTGCCCGCGACTGGTTCACAAGTTGTGTAACTTTTTCTTCGACGGTCATGCGGTGAACCAAGTCCTCGGCCCGCTGTTGCGGAGGCAGGGCAGGATTCATATAGGCAGGCCGCTCGGGGCTCTGGGCAAACAAACATCCCGCAGCCAACCAGGCAGCAATCGCAACAGACATTCGCGGCAGTAACATTTTCATCTCTGGCCTCCGACGACGGTCCAACCATGCCACGTCCATCCTTAGTTAAGGACGCCGACGAGCAAACGCTTGCTCAAGCAAGGCCGACGGATCGGAAGGTAAACGGTCCGACGCCTTGCCATGTGGTGTTCTTAGAAGAGCCTCGGCGCAAAGTCCTTCAGATCGCGGCGCCAAGTCTGCCACTCGTGATCGGTCCCCGGTGATTCGTAGAACACGTGCTTAATCTTCGCTTCGTCGAGTGAGTCATGCAGCCTCTTGATGCCGGCGCGCATTCTCTCGGGTTCCACGGTTCCGACGCCGAGCCAGAGCAGGTGCACCTTCTTGGCAAACGCGGCTGGATCGGCAAATACGCCGTTGTAATCGGTCTTGGGATCCAGTTTCCGGTCTCCAAGCACCAGCATCCCGCCCGCTCCACTGAATCCGCCAATGTAGGAAAACAGATCGAGATGATTTAGCGTGATCTGGAACGTCTGCATGCCGCCCATCGAAAGGCCAGCCATCGCGCGATGGTCTCGATCGGAAATTGTTCGGAAGGTCGAATCAATGAAAGGAATCAGGACCTGCGTCACATCGTCTTCGAACGCTGAAGCCATATCCTGCATTGCCTTCAACATTTCGGGAGAACCGAATGGCTTTCCTGTCAGATCTGGCGGGGCTTGGCCAGCACGCCGGGCGTACCCATAGGCCATGACGATGATCATGGGCTTGCAGCTGCCGGCCGCGACTAGATTGTCGAGAATGAAGTTCGCGCGACCCTGCCGAATCCAACCCGTCTCATCCTCTCCGCCACCATGCTGGAGATAGAGCACGGGATAGCGCACCTTGGTCTCGGCGTCATACCTGGGCGGAAGATAGACGAGGGCATGGCGCCACGTTCCCGTGACCTTCGAGTTGTACCAAACCTCCCGCACCTGCCCGTGGGGCACGTCTTGAATCGAATAATAGGTCGAACCCAGTTCCGGAACTTCTACCGCACTCGCGTACTTGCTTCCGCCAAAGTAAGCATGGCTGTTGGTATCGGCGACTTCCGCGCCGTCGATAATTAACGTGTAATAGTGCAAGCCGGGAACCAGAGGAGTTGTGGTGACAGTCCAGAATCCGTCCGGCTGCTTCTCCATATCCACTTTCGGTCCACTCCAGAAGTTCAATTTGACCTTGGTGGCCTCGGTCGCTTTCACACGAATCTGCACTCTTCCAGCGCCATCGACCCGGGGATATTCCGCTCCCCAGACATTAGTCTCGGCGGGACGAAAATCGCTGGACTCTTGCCCCCAGGAAATATTCGAAAGTAAGAACAGTAAAACGATACTCATTGCAAACTGCCTCATTGGGACTCTCCTCGTAAACGTTTACGGTCCCGACCACGCGGCCCCGTGATTCGCTGACCGCGCTACCGAGAGTTTGTTATTGCTCGACCGAGACCACAGTCACGGACTTGGGCTCGAGTTGCAGAATCAACTTGCCGCCTTGTGCCCTCGCCGAAATCGGCTTGGGGACGACGATGTTCGGGGCTTCGAAAGTGTTCACGCTGTCCACCTTGGGCGCAGTGAGTGTCTCTCCCACGGCAGACTTGGCGTTAATCCCAGTCACGGTCAACTCGACCTCCGCCGCTTGATGGGGATCGACATTCGTGATCTCCACCCACAGCTTGCCGTCTTTGCTTTTTGCAGCCATGGCATCGACGCGTGGCAGGGTGAAATCACTGTGCTTGTAGCTGCCTGCATCAAACGTAACGGAGACGAACGTGGAATCCTGGAATGGCACGTACATTTTGTAAATGTAGTAGGTCGGGGTTAGCACCATCTTCTCGTGATCGGTCAGTATCATTGCCTGCAGCACATTGATCATCTGGGCGATGTTGGCCCCGCGCACTCGGTCGGCGTGACGGGCAAAAATATTGATATTTAGCGCAGCCAGTACAGCGTCACGCATGCTGTTCTGCTGGACCAGGAACCCCGGATTGCTTCCAGGTAATGGCGCGTACCAGCCGCCCCATTCGTCTACAAAGAGAGCTACCTTCTTGTCCGGGTCGTACTTGTCCATGATGGCCGAATGCTTTTTGATCAGGTCATCCATGTCTAGCGTGGTCTTGAGAATCTGCGCGTACTCGTCTTCTCCGAATCCAACCGACTTGAACGCTGGCGGCCACTTCACGACCGTGTAGCTGTGCATGGAAAGGCCGTTAATGTCCCAGCTCCACGTGTGTTGCTGGTAGGCCTTCATTACGGTTTCAGTCCAGTCGGTCCAGCGCTGTTCGCCGCCGCCCGGACCGACAGCGATCTTCAGCATTTGGTCTTTCTCCATTTGCGCTGGATTGTAGTTGCGAACGAAGTGGCTGAAACTCTTCATCCGGTCCAGATAGTACTCAGCCGTCATATTGCCGCCGCAGTCCCAGCTTTCATTGCCGAGCCCGAGCAATGCAACCTTGTAGGGCGCCGGATGCCCGTTCGCGGCGCGCTCCTTCTCGAGCGTCGTCGCCTGCGCCGCAGTCATGTACTCCAGCCAATCGGACGCTTCATGGGGAGTGCCTGAGCCCATGTTGACCGAGACGTACGCCTCGCTTCCGATCTGGTCGATGAAGTCCATGAATTCGTGCGTCCCAAAAGTGTTCGGCTCGATCACGCCGCCCCAGTTGGGGTTCAATCGCACGACTCGCTGCGGCCCGATCCCGTCGCGCCAGTGATATTCGTCGGCGAAGCAGCCTCCGGGCCAGCGTACGTTCGGCACGTGAATCGCTTTCAGTGCGACAACCACATCGTTGCGAATGCCGCGTGTATTCGGAATGGTGGAATCGGAGCCGACCCAGATCCCGTCGTAAATGCCGTGTCCGAGATGCTCGGCGAATTGCCCGAAAAGATTGCGGTCGATCTTCGCGCCGGGTTTGGATGCGTCAATCGATAGATCCACTTTCTGTGCAGCCATTCTCGGTGCGGAGATAGCCATAACGATCAGAGTGAGGCCGACAAGAAGTGAACGTATAGGAAGTGATGCCCTTTGATGTGGAACCAGGAATGTCAGTGAGCAACGACGAACGAATACTCTTGTCGCCGGGAGAATGTCGACTTGACCTTTCGGGGAATAAACTGTGGATTGAGGTCTATGAGCGAGTGTGAGGTCCATTTATTCTTCCCTCTTCTCCGCAACTTTGTGCGGACCAGTTTCTCTGTAGAAAGGACAGGATAGCTCAAGCACTTTCGAAGCAGGCTTCAGTCCGTATCAATTCCTTCGCTTGCGGTTGCTGCTCCGTTCTCAAGCAACCGGGTGCGAGCGCCGTCGAATGTCGAAGCACCAGGTTCGTCTTAAGCGGATATACCTGCCATATACTTCCACGGCGCGATGGTTCCAGAGAATTGAGCAATCCTGAGAATGACAAGGAGGCGATCTCTGTCGGCGACATCTGCACTGTGGTTAGTGGTGGAGTCATGAATTGGGCCAGTCGGATGTCATCGAACCCTATGACCGACAAGTCTCGCGGAATATTGAGAGAAAGGTCGAATGCCGCTCGCATTACGCCGATGGCTGTCATGTCGTTTGAACAGAGCACGGCCGAGGGGCGATCTGGCATGGCAGTGAGAGCGGAGCCTTTATACCCGCTTCGATCGTGTGATCCCCATCGACGAACAGTTCCGGAAGAAGCCCTAAGTCAATTTCCTTCAGGCATTTTTCGACGGCGGATTTGCGCATGGTGGCAGTTTTCAACTTTCGTGGTCCGCCGATAAAGGCGATGCGCCGGTGTCCCAAGGCCGCCAAGTGCTGTACAGCCTGGCGGATTCCGTGCTCGTAGTCAATCTGAACGGTTTTGAGCAACGGACCGTCAGGATCGGCATCGACGGCGAACACGGGAACGTTTCGCGCAGTTAGAACTTTGATGAGCGGCGCCTCGTCGTTAAAGGTCAGAATTGCGACGCCTCCCACCCTACGCTCAATCATTTGCCGAGCGGTTATCCCCAGCAATCGTGGATCGTGGTCGATTGAACTCAACAAGATCTCGTAATTGAGCTGAACCCCCAATTTCGCGAACGTTTGTACGATCTCAGGGAAGAAGGGGTTGGTGATCTCGGACACGATCAGGCCAAGACTACGACTGTGACCGCGAACCAGCGCGCGGGCGTTGGTGTTCGGATAGTACCCATGTTTTTCAATTATCTTCCGAATGCGTCTAGCCAGAACGGGGTTGACTGACGGGACGCGATTGATCGCGCGCGAAACGGTCGCGGTCGAGACTTTGGCCAATCGTGCGATTTCTACAAGGGTCATTCTCTTGGTCTCATAGGTAGCGGTACAGGTAACGAGTGTCGCATGAGGGAATAGTACACCGGCGGATATCGATTTACTGCGCATCGTACGATGTGGGCTGGCTGACGCAAATTTTGCCGTGGATGATGCGAGGCGCGGATCCGGAACAGGCGCGGTGCGCGGAGGCGCAGAGTGGAAATAGGCGGAGTTTGAATTACAGCGCAGCGAGCGATGGGGCAGTTTGAGTGTATTGGCCCGATTTCAACAGTCTGCCTCTCAAATGGAACGACTTTGCAGACGGCGGTTCGGTGGACCGAACAGCCCTAGTCCGGGCGTTTTTGTGTTGACGGCGTGGGTTCTGAGAGAGCGGTGTCGGGTGGAAGTTTGACCTTGTCTGATACATCGACATCGAAAAGCAGGTAGTGATCGAAGGTGTAGTGGCGGTAAAAACGACGCTTGCGAAAGTCGAAGTAAATTTCCGCGTTTTTTGGCAACCACAGGATCGTGCTTTTCCTTGCAAATGGCACAGGGCCGTACTCCACGACTTGATGTTCGCTGAGCATTTGGATCTCGTGCATCGGATTGACGATGTCGGCCTCAATGTGCACGATCTGAAAAGTGTCTGAAGAGATCCACGCTTTCCCCTTCAGATCGATGCGATAAGTCTTGCCAGCGAGAGTGTAGTCCTGCATGCGATTTGGACGGTCGGGACGCTGGCGAAAGTGTACTAACCAAGTGGGTTTTCCAAGCCACTTGGCTTGTCCCTCGCAGTCGAAATCGAAGTCGCTCTGCATCTCTGGATGAAAAACGAGGGCCAGCATAATGAAGCCCGTACTTGAGATTCCGTCGGGATAGCCATTCTGAGGAATTCTGTCCTCTCTATACTCCTCGATCAAAACCGATCCCGGTTTCGACGAAATTGCGGCGACATAGTTGTACTTTCTTGTTTCTGCGTGGCTTGCAAGCCCGGCCCCGTCCAGCGATTTGTGGAATAGATCCTCATCGGCGGTGAAGCGGGTTATATCCTGAACCAACTCCTGTACACGTTGCCCTGCTCCTGCGAGCACCTGAGCACGAGAACAAGTCACTCCGGGCTCGAGGGCCGGCTTAACATCGTCAACATCGGGGGGACGCCAAGTCTGCATCGAGAGTACAAGTTTGGGCACCGCCATGAGGGGATCAGGTGACGTGGTAGTCACTAAACCTGCCGCCGGCGCTTGATCGCCTTCCTCTACCCTTTTGATCAGAGCACGAACTGGCTCGACCATGTTCTCTGGGGGAGATTCCTTTAGGAATACGCGAAGCGCCTTAATTCCTTCATCCTTTTGGCCAAGTCCGATCAATGCTTGCCCGAGGGTGAGTTCGGAAGCGCTGGAAGCATTCTTTCCCGCTCTCGCCCCCTTCGCAACGGCGATCTGTGCTTCGTCGCGAGCCTTGCTGTACTCTCTCTGGTGAAGGTATGTACTAGCCAATAAGTGGTGTGGCAGCCATTCTTCCGAATCGACAAGAATTGCCTGTTCGAGCGCTGATTGAGCTTCCGGGTAGGCCAGTAACGCCAGCGTAGTTCTGCCTAGCAGCGTTAGCGTCTGGGCGGAGTGAGGGCTGAGGTTCGCGGCCGTTCCTAAGTAGGTTCTAGCCTGCGCGTAGTCGTTCTTCTGAAAGTACAAATATCCCAGCAGGAAGTTTAAATCCGCGTTCGATGGTGCTGAAACATACGCCGCATTCAAACGCTTCTCGGCATTATTAAGATCACCAGATTTCAAAAGAGATACAGCTCGTTTTGCTTCTTTTCGCGCCTTCGCAGGCATGAGACCTGATGTTTCATTAATCGTGACGGCGGCTGGATCGCGGTGAACCACAATATCAACGTCTTGCCTCACGGGGCTCAAAACATTAATTTCGAGACTCGCGCTTAGAAATCCCACGGCAGTGACGGAAATGACGTATTTGCCGAGGACTGTGTTGACGAACACAGCAGCTTCGTGCCCTGGCACTACTAGAAATCCTCCCACATGGTTCGCAAGATTCGTTAGATCCACCCGAGCCGAGCGGTCGAGGCTGAGAGGCTTTTCCTCGGCGAAGGTGTGAACGATGATCACTGCCGTGTTCGGCGAAGTCTCATAAGTGGAAATCCGCTGATCCCCCTGCATCTCATTCATTTGCTGCACGCCTGGCGCCACTTGCGCAAGTGACCGCATGCTTATGAGAGAAACGAACACGACCAACAAGAATGCAGAAGTAGGTGGGAGTTTCACGGTGCATCGCTCAAGAGCGAAGTGTATCATCGAAAGTTCTGCCGTCGGCTGATGGCCGATCGTGCGATTTCTACAGTGTTAGCGATACAGGTAACGGATATCATTCAAGAATAGTACTCCGCTTCTCACTGTCTTGCGGTAAATTGGCGCCGATGTCGAGGCCTCTACCGCAGACGCATCGTCGAATTTCTACCGGTTCAATTCGGCAGCAATTCCTGGTCGAGCAGCAATCACGCGGCTCAACGACAAACGACAAGAACATCAATCCATGTTGACCATAATCTTTCTGAAACGTGAGGGATTATCGCTCCAGGAGCGCAGCGCTTCCGCCGCTTGCTCAAGGGAAACAACCAGACTCACGGCTTGATCAACGGGAAACGTCTGCGCTTCCAGAAGCTTGATCACGGCCTCGAAATCCGCCGGTTGAGCATTTCTGGATCCGACAATATCCAATTCTTTTTGAACGAACAGCCGGGATTCGTAACTGACCGGTTCCTTTGCGTATCCGATGTACACTACGCGTCCGGTGAATGCGACTTCTTCGACCGCGGCTCGGAACGTTGCCGCGGTGCCAATCGCTTCGATGGCAACATCGGGGCCCCGGCCTTCGGTCATTTCCAGCAATCGGTCGTGTAGCGGCTCCCGCGTGGTATTGATAGCGAACTCGCCGCCAACCATACGTGCCAGCTCTAGCTTTTGGTCGTCCACGTCAATACAGATACAGCGTGCTCCCCAGCAACTCGCGGCCGCTACAACCCCAAGGCCCACTCCGCCACAACCCCAAATCGCAACCGTGTCGGCGGCCGTTACACGTCCACGTGCGACGGCATGAAATCCGACGGTGAGCGGTTCCACCAGACACAACTCTTTGAGCGTCAGCTTCGCGGGATACAGCTTTTCTCGAGGCAGCACAATGAAATCGGTGAGTGCGCCATCCCTTTGCACACCGAGAGTCTGGTTGAACTGGCAAGCGTTCGGACGTCCACGCAGACAGGAGGAGCATTCACCGCAGCTGGTGTATGGGGAGACCGCTACGTTCGTGCCCGCTGACAATACGGATTCGCGTCCGAAGTCTTCATCGACGGTAGCCGATATTTCATGCCCTAAAATGCGAGGATATGTGACGAGAGGATTGAGGCCACGAAATGAATTCGGATCGCTGCCACAGAATCCCACGAATCGCACCTTTAGCAGTACGTTCGTGTCTGGGCTCTACACCATCGATCCCTTCACCGACACGGGCATCTATGCCAGCCTCAAGCTGAATAAGCAGTGGATGGTCCAGTTTGGCGTATCGGGCGGTCACGATGTTGCACTATGGAGCGATGATGCCAAAGCCTCAGGCATCTTTTGCTTGAACTATTCGACTGCGAGCAACAACGACAATTTTTACGGTTGTGCGAACGGCATGAATGACGGCAAGTATGCCTGCAACAACCTGCAAGACTATGACTTCACCTGGTACCACAAGTTCAACAGCAAATGGCACATGGCGACTGAGACCTGGTACATGTATGAACGCGAGGTGCCGAACGTCGCCGGCAATGTTGCCAATCCGATCAAACCTGAGCTTGGCACAAACGGCGCGTTCTGCGCCGCCGGACAATTACGCTGCACTGCTCCGGAGTACGCGATCGTTAACTACATAAATCGCGAGGTCACCTCCAAGTTTATGTTTGGGTTCCGATCCGACCTGCTCAACGACAAGAAAGGGCAGCGTACCGGGATCGCCGGGAAATATACGGAGAATACGTTTTATCTCACCCGATACATCGGGACCACGGTTATGTTCCGTCCTGAACTTCGCTTCGATCACTCGTGGGATCGCGAGGGATACAACAACGGGACGGCCAGAAACCTGCTCTTTTTCGGCATGGATGTGATCTACAAATTTTGAGAGTGGACGCGCCGGTTCGGCAGAAGTGCTGGCAGCCACAAGTCGTGGAAGTTTTGGGAGACTATGAAAACAGCTACACCCGCCGCGGTGAGGGCTCACGTTGCATGAGACCGCATGGTCTCACGGCATCAGATAACGCGCCCGATTTCAAGCAACCCTGTGATGTGCGAGTGAATGGGACAATGTTCGCGCGAATCGTCGGGGCGTGGGTTCGAACCGACGTTAACGAAGTTCGCTGCTGAACCCACCCATCCCTGCCTCAGCCGGGCCCATCCTCATCCTTGTCGTTAGCGCGAGCCAGCGAGTTCTGGAACGCCGGATAGCTTCTCACATTCATCTTCGCTTAAGCGCAGGCTGGCGGCTCCGACATTCTGCTCAAGATGTTCGATCGATGAAGTTCCTGGGATCGGCAGCAGCATTGGCGATCGCCATAACAGCCAGGCAAGCGCCACCTGCGTTGGGCTGGCATGGTGCACTTCCGCGATTTGGTGAAGGATTTCACCGGCGATCCTGCCTGCTCCCAGGGGGAACCAAGGGATGAATACGATTCGGTTACGCTCACAATAGTCCACAACGTAGTCCCATTCACGGTCCGCGAAGCTGTAACGGTTTTGCACGGAAACGATGGGAACTATTTTGCGAGCCCGTTCGATGTGTTCTTGCGTGACGTTCGACAGGGCGACGTTGCGGATCTTGCCTTCCTCTCTCAGTTGCGCCAGGGTCTCAACCGATAGATCAAAGGACACGACGGGATCCGGAATGTGCAACTGATAGACGTCGATACGCTCCAGTCGCAGTCTTTTCAGACTGCCTTCCACGGCCTTGCGAAGGTGCTCGGGAGTTGCATCGTGGGTCCACTGATTTGGTCCGGGGCGGTTCCATCCCCCTTTGGTCGCAATCACAACGCCGGCCGGATATGGAAACAAAGCTTCCGCGATCAGTTCCTCGCTTACGTTGGGCCCATAGGAATCCGCGGTGTCGATGAACTGCACACCTAACTCGACGGCTCGACGCAAGACTGCGACCGCGCTTGCCCGATCCTTCGGCGGCCCCCAGATCCCTTCACCGGTTAAGCGCATCGCCCCAAAGCCAAGACGATTCACCGAGATCTCCTTGCCGAGCAAAACCTTCCCGGCCTGACTTGCAGAAAGTTCTTTCTTGTTCATGGTTTCTCCTCCCATTTTCTTTTCTTCAGATTCTTCTCATGCCAGCTTCTAACGATCGAGGCTATCCACCGCGAGCGCCCGTACTCCATCAACTTCGACCAATCTGCCGACGACCGCGACGCCAGGGACGCCAACTTGATCAAGAACATCTTTGGGAAACCGGATCCCGTTTTTACCCGTCAAAACGACATAGACCTCGCCTTGATGATCCGAGACAAATACCAAGGAACTTCCGGCCGCAACACACAGCTTCGCACAGAACGCGTGATCGTAAGCGTGCGTGCGATAACCGAGATAGCAATTCGCATCCGTGAACTCGCCCCGCAGGCGAACCTCTTGACCCGGCACAACTTGCCCGCCAAGGAACTCAATATTCCCTTGCTTTGCCAGCAGCTGTGCTTTTCCGAGATCAGAGACCAGAGCCTGCACCTGTGCGAAAGACATATTGTTTAAACCAGACCGATCTCCGAACTGCATGGGGCAGAGTGCCAGTGTGGCAAAGCAACCCAGCAGTGCCGCCACAGAGTTTTTAATTGGATGCGCTCTGTGTCCCATCGCTTTGGTGATTTCTTTCAGGCTGCCTTCGGGTCGTCATTGCACCGCTTGAACTGATGCGCCAGATAGAGTTCGAGCCATCGTCGCTCACCAGCAGAGAGCCGTCCAGTGCCACGGTTAGCCCCACCGGTCTGCCCCACACGTGTCCGTTGTCCACGACGAATCCGGTCAGAAAATCCTCGTACTCGCCGGTTGCCCGTCTTGACTGGTGCAGAGGTACGCGAATCACTTCATATCCGGCGCGTACCGATCGATTCCAAGAACCATGCTCTGAAGCGAAAATGTCTCCCTGGTATTGCGATGGGAATTGCGTGCCCTCGTAGAACGTCATTTCCAATGAGGCATTGTGGGGCTGCAGCAGCACGTCGGGAACCAGAACCTTATCTCTCAGCTCCAGATGTTTTCCATCGTGGCGCGGATCCTGATGGCTGCCGATATACCACCAGGGCCAGCCATAAAAACCGCCGGCCTCTACGTGTGTGATGTAGTCCGGCACGAGATTGTCACCCAGGCCGTCACGCTCGTTGACCGAACACCACAACTCCCCGGTCTTCGGATTGATCGCCAGACCCCCCCCCGCATTGCGGATGCCATAGGCATAGACCTGCATGTCTGATCCATCGGGATTAAACTCGAGGATGTCGGCGCGATTCTTCTCTCCCGGCGAACTATCGGGATCATCGACATTCGATGCTGAACCCACCGAGACAAACATCTTCTTGCCGTCACTGGTGAACTGTATGTCGCGGGTCCAGTGACCTCCGCCGTGAGGCAGATCAGCTAGATGCTCCGCGGCTCCTCGTGCCTGCAGGTCGCCATTCTGATACGGGAATCTGACAACCGAATCCGTATCGCCAACGTAAACCCATTGCGGGTCGTTGCCCGGAGGATAGAAGGCGATGCCGTAAGGTTCATTTAACCCCTTGGCGAACACCTGCGCCTCCTCCGGTTTGCCCTCTGGCGTGATTCCGCGGAAAACTCTAATGATGCCGCTGCTGCTTTCCGCGAGGAAGATGTCGCCATTGGGTGCGGTGCGCATCAGTCGCGGATTATCGAGGCCGGTTGCGTATTGCTGCACACGAAAGCCGGCGGGTGCTTTCGGCCAAGCCCCTCGCGGCCGGGTCACCAGCTGAGGTCCGTTATTTGCGGATTCTGACGCGTAGGGTGCTGGCAGATCTTGGACGCTGATTTTGCGCATCGTCCCCGGCTTCTCAAAGCGGAAGTCCGTAAATGGTGCCGGCGGAGCCGCGGCACTGATCGCCGTCGGCTTGTAGTTTGAGGGTAGCGAAATCGTCTTGGGCGCGCCCGAGCTTTTGAGCGATTTCAAATACGTGACAAGATCCCACCGTTGTTGCTCGGGTAGTTGGGCCCACGAGGGCATGCCGTTGGCAACCGATCCGGCAGTGATGAACCAGAACACTTCTCCATCGGGAACTGATTGCACGGCACCATGAGACAAGGCTGGGATATTCCCGGTTCCGCGCCCACCAATTCCGTGACACGCGCCACAATTCCTCGTGTAGAGGCTGGCTCCTTCCACAATGGCGGAATGCTGTGCTGTATAAGGATTCTTTTCATGAGCATTGGAGGCTGGAGCATTATGGAAATGGGCATCCTGAGCTTTCATCTGAAGATTCATAGCGATCGATACAACCAGAAACGGGATAGCGGTCTTAATAACGGATTTGGTTTTTGAGCTCATGCAATTCCTCCAACGAATCTTGTCGGCCTTTACAATGCCATCAGCAATTTCTTTGCCGTCTCGATCCACCGCGAGTTGCGTTACTGGCGCACCCTCCGTGCCTTGTGCAGGTTGAATTCACGGCTTGCGCCGTCAATTCCGTGACAAGGCGGCGTTATTACGACAATTCGACAGCGGATAAAGATCAGTTCAAGCTGCTCGCCAGTTTTCCGCAGCACTCGGGACGCTGCGGCAATCCTGCGCTATCCCACCCGCCGCCTAGAGCCTCAATCAACAGCACCGCGTTCGCCATTCGTCTGCCTAGAATATTGACGGCTGTAACCTCGTCAGCCAGGGCGGCATTTTGAGCGGTGATGACTTCGAGATAGCTGGTGACTCCGCCTTCGTAGCGCGTGTTTGAGAGACTGAGAGATCGTTGCGCTGCATCGACCGCGGTCGCCTGAACTCCTGCTTCCTGCTCCAGAATGCGTAGGGCGGCCAGGTTGTCTTCCACTTGTTGAAAGCCCGTCAGCACCGTTTCGCGATAGGACGCAACCGAGGAGTCATAGCTCGCCTTCGCCTGGTCGCTTACAGCGCGCCGCCGGCCTACATCAAAGAGGGTCACCAGCGCTGAAGACCCAACCGCCCAGAAACCGCTTGGCCCCTGGAGCAGAGTCGTGATGCTTCCACTTTCGAATCCGCCCGAGCCCAAGATATTCACCAACGGATAGTAAGCAGTTTTGGCAAGGCCGACCTGAGCGTTCGCCGAGGCTACGCGGCGCTCGGCAGCAGCTATGTCGGGGCGCCTTTCCAGCAAGGTCGAGGGAACGTCGACCGGAATTGGTGGTGGCGGGGTAGTGAGCGGCAATGGTTCCAGGGTGAAATCCGCCGGCGGCTTGCCGACCAACACAGCCGCGGCATGCTCGTATTGCGCGCGAGCTACGCCGACATCCACCATCTGGGCTCGCGTGGTCTCCAATATAGTGCGGGCTTGTTCGACTTCTACCTCGGAGGCAAGTCCGCCCTCGTACCGGTCCTCATTCAGCTGAAACGCCTGCTGATACTGGGCAACGGTGTCTTGCAACAATTTTTCCTCTGCGTCCAAACTTCGTGCCGCGAAATAGTCGATGGCCAGAGCGGCGTGCATGCTCAGGTTCACTACCGCCAGATCGGCGGCACTCGCCTGCGCTTGCTCTCGATAAGACTCCACATTGCGGCTTACTCTTCCCCACGCATTGACCTGGTAAGAAAAGTTAACCGGCATCGCGAAATCATTGAAGGTTATGCCGTCCAGATTGGAACTTTGCGGTGGGCGGTTATTGGAATACATCTCGCGCGTTGCCCCGGGAGCGGCTGTCACGGTCGGATAGTAATCCGCGCGAGCGTAGCGCAGAGCTGCTCGCGATTGCTGGTACTGCGCCACCGCGGCTTTCAAATTCTGGTTCGAAACGTTGATCTGCTGCTCCAAAGCGTTCAGCTGCGCATCCTGAAAGATCTCCCACCAGTTCCCGCCAAGGTTCTGGTCGTTCGGCTGTGCGGTTTTCCAGTTTCCCATCTCCTTGTAAGCTGGCGGAACGGGAACTGCGGGTTTCTTGTACTTAGGCCCGACGGCACAGCCGGTGAACGGCAGCGCCGCGACGAGGACCAGAACGGGGTAAACCAGTTGGCGTATCCTCGTGGTCAAGTGAATTAGATGATTCATTGCGGATCCCCCGGCAGGGCTGCTTGTACGATTGTTACTTTCTGCCCAGACACAAGAGAATCGGACGGATTCAAAACCACCTGATCGTTCGCTTTCAGACCGGCAACGATCTCGATCTGGTCCCCGAAATCGTGGCCCGGGGTAACGTCAGTGACCGCAACTTTCCCGTTTCTCACCACACCAACCTGCAACTTGTCGGATCGAAAGATCAGAGCGCTGACCGGGAGCAGATAAGTCGAGTTCTGCGCGGGAATCTTCAAGTGCACTTCCGCGTACGAACCAGAGAGTAGATTGCCGCTGGGATTATCAAGATCGACTTCCACCAGCAGCGTGCGCGTGGTTGCGTTGATCGCCTCCGAGGTGCGCACCAGTTTTCCCGGAAACCTCTTGTCCGGAAACTCGGCCAAAGCAACCTCCGCTACGGTCTGACCGGGTTTGATACCTTGCGAATATTCCTCGGGAACATTCACGTACACGCGCAAGGTGCGAGTCTGGGCAATGTCAAAGAGGTCGGTCCTGGGAGCGGTATTGCTGCCGGAATTGATAAGGTCGCCAATGTCCGTGTTACGCGCCGTGATCACACCGTCGAACGGCGCGTATACCTTCTCGAAGGACACAAGGGCTTCGTAGTGGCGAACATTCGCCATGTCCGCATCCACAATCGCGTTGTTCGCTGTGTAAGTGCCGACGGCGTTGTCGACGTCCTGCTGGGCAACCGCATGCTTTTTCAAGAGCGACTGGTACCGGTCCCTGGTGATCTGAGCGAGTTCAAGATTGGCCTGCGCTGTGTTCAGAGTGCTGCGCGCTTGTGACAACTGCTCGTCGACCTCTGGCGTCTGAATCACGGCGAGCAACTCTCCCGTCTTCACATGTGCCCCGATATCGAAGTACCATTTCTTCAGATATCCGTCGGTGCGGGCATAAATAGGAGACGAGATGAATGGCTGCATGTTGCCGGGCAGAATGATCTCCGTGGCCGGGGCAGTCTGCTTGGGCGCCATAACGGACACCGAAGGTACAGCCATCTGATCCGTCACGGCCCGAAGCGTGGTCTCAGCCCTCAGTCGAGACCGGATTCCAAGGACCAGAACTAAAACTGCAGCCAGCGCTGCGAGCGCAGGTACCAGCCAGCGTCGCGGCGATTTTCGTGGATTCGTAGGTCGGAGAGCGTTCTTCAGCCTCTCGACCTGTTCGTCAAGTTCGATTTGCGTCATATTGATTCACCAAGCTTTCCATCCAGCGATTGCGTCTTGAGCAAGGCTTGTTTTCCTTTGTAGTCGTGCAGCACGCTAAAAAATGTAGGGACGAAGAGCAGCGTGGAGACAGTTGCAAAAATGAGCCCCCCAATGACGGCGCGTCCTAGGGGCGCGTTTTGCTCACCACCGTCCCCGAGGCCCAACGCCATCGGTACCATACCGATAATCATTGCTAAAGCAGTCATCAGCACCGGACGGAAACGTGTGAAGCCCGCCTGCAGGGCAGCCGCGATCGCGTCTTTTCCTTCCGCCATCTGCTCTGTCGCGAAACTCACGACCAGGATGCTGTTTGCCGTCGCGACACCCATGCACATGATTGTTCCCATCAGCGCAGGGACGCTCAGAGTCGTGTGAGTGACGAACAGGAACCAGGCAATTCCGGCCAATGCCGCGGGCAATGCCGAGATCATGATCAGGGGGTCAAGCCACGACTGGAAATTCACCACGATCAGAAGGTAGTCCAGCATGATGGCGAACACGAGACCCAGGACCAGTCCGGTGTAGGACGACCTCATAGTCTGCACCTGGCCGCGAATCACGACTCGCGACCCGCGCGGCAACTTACTGCGTTCCGAATCGATGATCCTGTTGATGTCGCGCGAAACTCCACCTAAATCGCGCCCTTGCACCGAGCCGAAGACGTCAATCACCGGTGCAACGTTGTAGTGCGACACGACCGCCATGCCGACTCCCCTTTGGGTAGAGACCAGGCTTGCCATAATCGATGAGGGCGCCGACGGATCGCTGCCGGTCACCGGCGTGTTCACCAGGTCTTGTAGCGTGTCGGCGTGATACTGCGGAGTCTGCGTCGCGATGGAATAACTCACTCCGTTTTTGGGGTCAAGCCAGAACGTTGGCGACGTCTGGAAACTGCCGCTCAGCGACACCAGAAGATTCTGAGCGATGTCGTGCGCCGAGAAGCCGAGTTCCTGGGCTTTTGTGCGCTCGATTCTGAGGTGCATGTACGGCTCATCGAACGGCTGCTGGATGCGCAGATCAGCCGTACCCGGCACGTACTTGATTTTTTGCATCAACTGGCTTGCCCACTCCCTGTTGCCCTCCAGGTTGTTACCAATCACTTGAATGTCAATGGGAGCAGGCAGGCCGAAGTTCAAGATCTGCGTGACCATATCGGAGGGCAGGAAGGCAAACATCACCCCCGGAAATTGCCTGGCCAGGCTCAAGCGGAGCTGGTTGACGTAGTCACCGGTCGGATGATGTTTCGGCGAAAGAGTAACCAGGATGTCCGCGTCGGAAGTGCCGATCGGAGCGGAGTTGCTATACGACAGATTAATACCGCTGTAGGGCAGGCCGATATTGTCGATCACGCTCGCCACTTCGTCGGGCGGGATCTGTTTCCTGATTGACTCCTCCACCTGGTCGGACAAGAACGCCGTGTCTTCAATGCGCATTCCGGTTGGCCCACGCATATGAAGCTTGAAACTTCCGGCGTCTACGGTTGGGAAGAAATCCTGCCCCAACCACGGCACCACCAGCGCCAATGATCCGAGGCAGGCTGCAAAGAAAATGACCAGGAAAGTGCGCCGGTGTTTGAGGCAGCTCTCTAACAACCTCTGATAGCTTTCGCGAACAACTTCGAAGCCGACCTCGAACCGCTGCTGGAGACGCACGAATACGTTGCCCGATCCGCGAGCGTGCTCTCCTACTTTTTGTCCCTGCAACAGATACTTTGCCATGGTCGGAACGATCGTCCGGGACAGGAAATAAGAGGCCAGCATGGCGAACACAACAGCCTCGGCGAGAGGCAGGAACAAATACCGCGCCACCCCCGACAGCAGGAACATTGGTGCGAACACAATACAGATCGACAACGTGGATACAAATGCAGGTGTCGCGATCTGCATGGCGCTATCCAGCACCACTTCGTCCAAACTCTTATCGGGTTCTGCTTCCCGGTTGCGGTTGATGTTCTCCACTTCCACAGTCGCATCGTCTACAAGGATCCCTACCGCAAGGGCAAGCCCGCCGAGAGTCATGATGTTGATCGTCTGTCCGATCACGCTCAGCACAATCACCGACGTAAGAATCGCCAGCGGAATGGACGTCGCAATTATCAGCGTGCTGCGCCAGTTTCCCAGGAACATTAGAATCATCACTGCAGTAAGGCAAGCGGCAATCAGCGCCTCGCGAACCACTCCCTTGATTGCTCCCAGCACAAAAATGGATTGGTCTGCGAGTGGCTCCATCTTCAGCTGCGGCGGAACGGTGGTCGCGATCTGCGGAAGAATAGACTTGATGCCGGAGATCACTTTCAGGGTAGAGGCATCTCCGGCCTTCTGAATGGTGAGCAGAACTGAGCGCTGCCCATTCACGCGCACGATGTTGGTTTGCGGAGGGAAGCCATCGCGCACCCAGGCCACATCCTTCATGTAGATCGTGGTACTGCCTACCGTTTTGATCGGAATGCGGTTCAGATCCGCGATCGATTGCGGCGCCGCATTGGGGATATCAACGTCGTACTCCTTGCTCCCGATTTTGGAGGTACCGGTCGGCAGGATCAGGTTCTGCAGAGTGATCGCATTGACCACATCCAACGCAGAAAGGCCTTTCGACTGAAGGGCAGCTGGATTCAGATCGACTTGTACCTGCCGTTGTTTACCGCCGTAGGGATAAGGGACGGCTACTCCGGGAATGGTAATCAGCTGGGTACGAATGAAATTGAGGCCGTAATCATTGAGCCGTTGCTCGGAGAGTCCTTGTCCGGAGAGGGCCAACTGCATCACCGGTACACTGGACGCGCTATACGCGATGATGAGCGGTGGAGTGGTGCCCGCCGGCAGTTGTCGAAGTTGGGTTTGCGAACTGGCCGTAATCTGCGCGACAGCACGGTCGATGCTGGCGTTGGGCTGCATGAATACCTTAACGACCGCTATGCCATAGAGCGACTGCGATTCGACATGGTCAATGTTGTCGACGATGGTGGTCATGTTTCGCTCGGTGACGCTGACGATGCGGTCCGCCATGTCCTTGGGCACCAGACCGTTGTAGTTCCAAATAACGCTCACCACCGGAATGTCGATGTTGGGAAAGATATCGGTCGGCGTGCGAAAGATCGCAATCCCGCCCATCACCAGAATCAGAATGGCCATCACCACGAAGGTGTACGGCCGACGCAACGCCAATTTAACGATCCACATCTTGGAACCCTCTGTCATTGCTATTGCACCCGTCGTGCCAGAGTGGTTTTTGTTCTGCGCGAAACGCAAGGCAATCAGAACAGGCACTTTGCGCGCGGCCACAAGCGCTGCAGGATGCATCGATGGCGATGTCTGGTCGCTTGCGCTAGTGGCGTGTCAATGGAATGACAGTGACATCGGGAGAAATCTAGTATCACGTAGCCCCGGACGCATTCGTCCGGGGTCGCAGACCCCACAGCTCGCTTCGCTGCGCGGGGCGGACGAATGCGTCCGACCCAACGTAGATCTCGATGAGGGCGGGCGCGCGGCAAAAAGCAGCGTGAGTGGTCGTCCGATGCCCGGTGTGTGGGAAAACTCCGTTACCGGATTCTCGCCGGCGATTCCGCGAGAGAAGGAAGGTCGTCAACTACACTCATGTCGCTTTGCCGCTCTGGACGCGCGATTCCAAGCTTCTTCATCTTGGCAATCAAAGTGGTGCGCTTCAAACCCAGTTTCGCTGCCGCGCCGGTCGCGCCGCCGATGACCCAACCGGCGGTTTCCAGTGTGCGCAAAATCAAAGCATGCTCAGAATCCCTCAGAGTGTTGATCTCGGGTCTCGCACCGATCGGCACACGGGCCTCTTTGGGCAGAGGATTATGGAACCGGTCATCGTCGGAGAGGATCACGGCGCGCTCGATCAAGTTTTGCAGTTCCCGCACATTTCCGGGCCACGGATAGGCCTCAAAGGCAGACAGCGTTTCTGCAGGAATTTGGTCGATGCGCTTTCCCATGCGCCGGGCAAAGACCTCGACGTAGTGCATGACGAGCGGCGCAATGTCTTCGCGTCGCTCCCTGAGAGGCGGCAGTTCGATCGGAAAAACGTTGAGACGATAATAAAGATCTCCGCGGAATTGATTGTGATTGACCATTTCCGGCAGATCTCTGTGGGTTGCCGCGACCAGCCGGACGTTCACCTTGTGAGTCCGGCCGCTGCCCAGGCGTTCGAACTCCTGTTCCTGCAAAACTCGCAGAAGCTTCGGCTGCAACGCCAGCGGAATATCGCCGATCTCGTCGAGAAAAAGCGTTCCCTGGTCGGCGAGTTCAAAACGCCCCATCTTCTGCGCGATGGCCCCGGTGAAAGCTCCCCTCTCATGGCCGAAAAGTTCACTTTCCAGTAGATCAAACGGAATCGCAGCGCAATTCAGCTTTACGAACGGCCGTCCACACCGCGCGCTGACGTTATGAACAGCCTTTGCGATGAGTTCCTTACCTGTACCCGTTTCTCCAAGAATGAGAACAGTCGAGTCAGTAGGTGCTACGCGTTGAACCTGTGCGAGCACACTCTCCAAGGCGGGACTGCTGCCGATAATTTGCTCGAACTTGCGCTCTTTCAATTCCGGGTCGCTGTAGCCGATTTGTTGCAAAGCTTCCACAGAGCCTCCTGGCAGCTTGTTGAGCTACGTCTCGCAGCGTTCAATTGTTCATTGCCGCACGAACACTCTCGAGCAGTATTTCATCGTCGAAGGGCTTCGACAGGAATTCCACCGCACCCGCTCGCAGGGCCTGTAGGCGCATCTTTTCGTCGCCGTGCCCGGTGATAAAAATGATGGGAATGTTGCAATGCTCTGCCTTCAGTCTGGCTTGCAGCTCCAAACCTGACATTCCCGGCATGCGAATATCCGCAATGACACATCCCGCTTGCCGCGCACGGCCGAAGGCTAGGAAATCTTCCGCTGACGCGAAAGCTTGTGCCGCAAGGCCAACTTCTTTCATGAGACCTTGCAGGGCGTTGCGCATCGACTCATCGTCATCGACGATGACAACCATTTTCACTTTTTCCTCAGTCGCCATACTCGAGAAGTTATCGCGCCTGCGGTCTCGGCGCAATTATGCCTTCGTATAACACTATTCCTGAGGCAATTTGGAGGGAAGTGAGCGGTGCTATCGGGATTCTCTTTTGGATGCGGACGGGACTCGTGGTGACCGCGCCTGGCTGAGCGGAAGATTCAGCTTTTCCCCCATTCTTACCAAGTCAGCGAGAGAGTCAGCCTGCATCTTATACATCACCCGACCACGATGTACTTTTATAGTGATTTCGCTCGTGCCCAGTTCTGAGGCGATCTGCTTGTTGAGCATGCCGGAAACTACGAGTTCCATCACTTCGCGCTCGCGTGGAGTCAAGGTCTGATACCGGTTTCGCAGTTCGTCGGTCAGGCCCTGTTGTTGACGCCTAGCGCGATCGCGATCGAGAGCTTGCTGAATTGCGTCCAAGAGATCTTGATCGCGAAACGGTTTGGTTAGAAACTCCACGGCGCCAGATTTCATTGCCTTCACCGACATTGGAATATCTCCATAGCCGGTAATAAAGATGATGGGAATCTTGAAACCCGCATCCGCTAGTTCCTTCTGAAAGTCGAGGCCGCTTAGCCCAGGAAGTTGCACGTCAAGAATCAGGCAACTCGGACCATCCGAATGTTGGCTGCGCAGAAACTCCTGCGGCGTCGCGAAGGCCTCGGATCGGAGGCCGACTGACTTCAGCATTCCCTGTATCGACGCGCGTACCAGGGCATCATCGTCGACAATGATCACCGTGGGGACGTCGGCCGGGGTCATTCATGCGCCTCTGCAGTGGGAAGTATGAAGTTAAAAGTGGCACCACGCCCGGAGTTGGATGTGGCCCACAAGCGGCCGCCGTGGGATTCGATGATCGACCGGCTGATTGAGAGCCCCATGCCGGTGCCTTGGGTCTTGGTGCTGAAGAACGCGTTAAAGATCTGGTCAGCCTTCTCGCGAGGAAGTCCTACGCCCGTGTCGCTGACCGAAATAAGCAGCTGACCACTTTCGGCCATCAGAGATTTGATTGTAAGTTGGCCCCCGCTCTTTGTGTCCTGCATCGCTTCGATACCGTTCAGCATAAGATTCATGAGAACTTGCTGCAATTGCACTCGGTCAGCCATGACCCGCGGTAAGTCCGCCGACAATTCGGTAAGAATCGAAACGGAGTACCTGGACGCTTCGCCGCGCAACAAGGCAACCATTTCCTGGATGACTTCGCTCACATCCACCAAGTTGGTTTGTGGCGCACCCTTCTTGAATAGCTGTCGAAGCCGGCTGATGATATCAGACGCGCGGGTTACAGCTTTGACCATCCGTGCCGCCGTTTCACGAGCCTCTCCTATGTCTGGCTGCTCGCGCGCCAGCCACCGCAAGCAAGTTCTGGCATCGGTTACCGCGGCCGCGATCGGCTGATTGATCTCGTGCGCCAACGACGCAGTCAATTCCCCCATCGTAGTCGCCCGGTTTATGTGTGCCAGATCGGCCTGTGCCTGACGTAGTCTTTCTCGTTCTTTCTCTGCCTGCCTTCGTTCCGTGACGTCCATCCCAGTACCCACGAATTCGACCAACTCGCCGGAAGCGCTGAAAACAGGGTGACCGACCGAGTGGACGTATTTCGTCGAGCCATCCGGAAGAACGGTGCGGAAGTCCACTTCGAAATCTGATCTTTCGCGAATCGCTTGTTCGACCTCTTTATTGAATATGGCTCGGTCCTCGGGATGAATACGCTGATACGCTGTTTCGAAGGACGGGGAATCGCTTTTTGGATCCAGCCCAAACAAACGATAGTGTTCTTGCGACCAGTGGACGTTCTCTCTGCGCGCTACGTTCCAGGCCCAGCTGCCTGTGTGGCTCAGCCTTTGCGCTTCCTCCAGGTATGCCTCGGTCTGCCGCAGGGACGCTTCCGCGCGTTTGCGTTCGGTAATGTCGGTGATCGCTCCGGCCAATTCGGCTTTGTCGGGTTGACCTGTCTCCAGAAGATGACCCACAACGTGGACGTGCTTGAGCGACCCATCAGGCATAAGCAACCGGTGTTCTAAATCAAAATCCTTCGCGTGTCGAGATGCGCGATCGATTACCTGTTGAACGCGGACTCTGTCTTCCGGATGGGTTCGTTCCAGAATCAGGTCGAGTCCAGGTTTTAATTCAAGGCCGTATTCAAAAATGCGAAATGTTTCTTCCGACCAGTAGATCTCACCGCTGGAAACGTTCCAGCCGAAACTGCCCGTCTTGCTCAGCTTCTGCGCTTCGGCTAAATAAGCTTCGCTGCGCCGCAATTCTTTCGTCCGTTCCATGACCTTGATCTCGAGTAGGTCGCGGGCCTGGCGCAGTTCCAATTCGTGGTCCTTAAGGGTCTGCTCCGCCCGCTTCCGGTCGGTGATGTCAGTGCACGTACCGAACCATTTCACGATCCTGCCGTCGCTGTCCCGGATGGGCGTTCCGCGCGTTTTAAACCAACCGTACTTGCCATCGCTCCTGCGAATACGGTATTCCACGTCATAAGGGTGTCGTCCTGCTACCGATTCCGTCCAGAATTGCCGCGTAGCCTCGCGATCATCCGGATGCAGTGCGTCCATCCACCGCCAGCCGAGCAAGTCGCTCTCCCCGACGCCGGTATAGTTTGTCCACTGAGTGCTGAAGTAGTCGCACCCGCCATCCGGCCGGGCGCCCCACACCAACTGCGGCAGCGCTTCGGTAAGGCTTCGCCAGCGTTGTTCGCTCTCCCGCAGCGCCGCCTCCGTCCTCCGTCGCGAGGCACTGAGCCAGCACACTATAAGCGCCAGCGATGCAAAGAATGTCAGGGACAGGACACGATAGGGCACACGAATCCCCGCGAGCTCGACGTAAGGGACCAGCGGCTGGAAAAAAGAACCAAGGCTCAGAAGTGAAAGGGCTAAGGCAGTGAGGCCTGGGGCCATCCCGCCAAACCAGGCCGTGAGAGCAACGGCAGTAAGGAAGAGTGCGCCGCGAACATCGAAACCCCTCCCAACAACCAGCGCCACGGCGAGCGCGACTCCAACGGAAACGACCGCGAGCCCGTAGCGCCAAACTACCTGTCGAAGGATCAGAGGCGGAATCTTCCAGCCCGTCATGGTCTATCTGTCGTGCAGTGCTGCGACGACACCGGAAGATATTGTATTTAAAATGAGCTCTTGTAGCGCAATTTCGAATTCTCAGAACGCTTGCATGCCTTTCATTCGGCGCCTTCATTCGAAGACAATCTTCGCCATCATGCCCTTGTCTTCATGGCTCAGCAGGTGGCAGTGAAAGACAGACACTCCCCGGATCACGGGGTCGGTGAAGTCCATAATGAGGTCCACAGTGCCACCGTAGGGCACGTTGACGGTATCAAGCCATTCCGGCGCTTCTGAGGGAAATCCGTTTACCGCATAGGCCAGGAAGTGCACCTGATGGATGTGGAACGGATGCACTTCGCCCGTGGCATTTACCACGCGCCAGTGTTGCATGGATCCGACTCGGGCACGCAGCATGGGAGCCGAATCCATAGCAAACTTCTTCCCATCGATATAGAAGCCGTTCTTGTCTTCGGTGAAGACGACAGTGAAGTCGGGATCGTGTGCCTTGATGGTTTCCAACTGCTGGCTGGAAAAGTTCTTGTAAACCGCTGGGCCGCTCAGGGCAGGCACATTGCGCTCCGGTTCTGCTGCCTGGGGACTACTCACGACATCAGCCAGCACCATCGCCGGGTTGTTATCTCCATCCGGTCCAGTATCGACGCACCGGGTGCTTAAGGTGGTGCGCGTGCCCGCTCCCGGACCAGTAACGATGGCCTCCACACGTCCGGCCGGCGCAATGAGAATGTGACCCACTCTGCGCGTGCCCTGATTGTTGTCATGGTATGAGAGCGGCATACCGTCGAGTGCCATAGTTTCCAACTGCTGGCCTCCCAGCTGAATGTCGGCGTAACGGTCCGGAGAGGCATTCACGATCCGCCAGAACTGGCGCTCGCCCGGACGAATCGGAATCTGCGGACGGACCGCGCCATTAATCGTAAAGACCCGCTCTAGATGTTGCTCCGTCGACGTGCCACAGCGGTCGCGCGGAATTTCAAGCTGTTCTTGAATCTTCTTGCGATCATCGCCGTCGTCGATAACCCGATCGCGGAGGACGAGCACTCGCTCTGGCATATTGCGAAGCTCCGGATAGTACCTGTCAATGCCCTCAATCACTATCGCGCCGGACATGCCGTCGAGATCCTGGCGAGCGCTTTCCCCGTGCGGGTGCGTGTGATACCAATACAGCCCGGGCGGCGCATCGAACGGTACATCGACTCGATAGTTCAGTTCTTGCCCCGGCATCGCCATCATTGTCAGGACATCATCTTGCGGACTCTGGGGTGAAACGTGCAGGCCGTGAAAATGCAAATTGCTCATGTTTTCGCAGAGCGCAATCGCGCATTTCTCGTCTGAGTGCGCAGGCAGGTCGTTCACATATCGCACCTGGATCGTCTCACCGGGCAACACCCGGATCAACGGAGGCTCAGTCTTGCCCGCGTAGGAGAAGGCATTGTGTTCTTTTTGTTGGTCGTATACGGCGGTCAGGGTCAAGATGTCCCCCGCCACAGGAGGATCGCTAACAAGGTTCTGCTGCGCGACAAGCGGGCCCGCTAGCAGAAAGCTACAAAGTAACGCGCTTATGCCTTTCAAATGCCAATCCATCGGATATTCACCATAGCCCTCGATATACAGTTCTCTCGCGGTAGTCGGCTGCTTTCCTTTCGAAGTACCAGAAAAGCACGTAGGCTTCCAATCCGGTGTTGTGAAATTACTGGCCTTGATCTCAGAGATACGAATCGACTAACGCGATGGAAGAATCCAAGGGGGCCGGGAAGAACGGTCTTCGAATGTCGAGCAACAGACTCTACGTCATTATTTGGTCAGCCCCGATCGCAACGGGCTCACAGACTCTCCGAGTCTCAAAGACGGGTGACCTTCACTCTCCTGCGTTTCCCCGTTTCCGATTCACGGAAACGACGCATCAGAGACTAGCAATGATTTCTCGGACTTTGGACGCAGAAATGCACTCACTGATTCTGGTGAGGTGTTTATGCCCGAAGTGACAGGAATTCAGTCTGGAACCTTAACATCGTTATCTTCACGTTCGCTATTGCGACGGGAAGTCGCCGCGGGTGGCCCTCGATGGCTGCCCACGATGCTCATCTTCGGGTCGATTGCTGCGGTTGCGTATGCCGACTTCATCGTCTCTTCTGTTTCGCTGGGCTATCTCTACATCTTGCCTCTCGGGATAAGCGCCATGTTCCTGCGCACCCAGATTAGTTACGCGCTGATCGCGGCTTGCGTCTTTTTGCACGACCTTTTCGGCCCTCCCTATCCAAGCCCCGAAGCGCGGATTGCGCACAATCTCACGGCTGTCGTGGGGTTCACCTTCGTCGTCTACGTCATCCAGAGATATGTGAAACAGAGAGAACAGCTTGATAAAACGGTCCGCCACCAGCGTGATCAACTTCTGCAGGACGTCGAACTAGCCGCACAGGTTCAGAGGATGTTTCTACCCCTCCATCGGCCTTCCATCCCCGGACTGGACATCGCTGGAATGATGCAGCCTGCGAGAGGTGTAAGCGGCGACTATTACGACTACATACCTATCGACGAGCACACGATTCAGATAGTGATTGCTGATGTCGCCGGCAAGGGAGTTCCTGCGGCCCTTCTGATGTCCGCCACGGCGGCTGCCGTGCAGCTGGAAGCAAGGGATCAACGAGACATGCTGGAAGTTGTGAATCGGTTGAATAGCGGGATACATTCCGTATCTGGCGGTAACCGCTATGTAACCTTGCTGCTGGCGGAGATTGATGCACGCAGCCAGTCCGTTCGCTACGTCAATTGTGGCCACAATCCCGCCCTCCTGTTTCAAGCGAAGACTCATGATGTTGTTACCATGAACTCGTCCTGTTTTCCGATCGGAATGTTCGACAGCGTTGGTTGTGTCATCAACCCGGCTAGTTTCACTGCCGGCGATATTCTGGTTCTTTATACCGACGGTGTGACCGAGGCAGAAAATTCACTGGGAGAAGAATTTGGGATGGAACGTTTGTCAGCCCTCATTCGACACGATCATATGCTGTCCGCGGATCAACTGATGAACCATATCCTTGAGAACGTTACTGATTTCTCTCGGGAAGTTGGGTTCGACGACGACGCCACCCTTCTGGTTGTCAAATGTAATCCTGATGCGAAGCAGCTTGTTCGATAAGCCTAAAGCATATCCTCAGCAGGGATGGGAAGTTTCTCTTCGATCCTCAGGACCTTCTTCGGAGCATGCCTGCGGAAAAGCCGCTTCATATCGGGCGTAAATTCGCGGAGAAGATTCCCGATCACATCCGAGCTCAGAGCGCCGCTAAAACGATCCATCGTATCCCCGAACGTCCGATCCTGTCTCGGGTAGTAACTATTTTGTAGCGCGTTGGTGAGCAGCGTGCCCAGGAACTCGGACGTGTTGAACGTACTCTCGCCGCGGTCGTTCTTCGTAATCACCACCCTGGTTGCGGAATACCATGACCGCGGGAAGAGCCCTCTCTTAGGCGAGGGGAAATATCGAGGATCCTCATGCAAGATTGTCGACAAAGCAAACCCCTGGATGAACCTGCGTGATTCTGTGTTCGCCAGAGTCGCACCAAATCGCTTGCCCCAACCTTGCATACCCCCGCCATAATGCGGCCACTGGTCCGTGGCCTGAGCCTCAGTCGCCTCAAAACCTGCTGACGCGAAGGTGTATGGCGAATAGGTGGTTCCCAGAAAGAGCCTGAACTTGCAGCGATTAGACAAAGGGGGTAGGACACGTGCGTCCCGGTCGAAGTTGTTCCGTCACCTTCCGCCGAAGGTTGCGAGATGGTGTCGGGCACGCTTAGGCTACACGGAGTGGTCTTTTCCAGATTTAACGGCCCGGGCTGCACGAATGATGCCGGGCTGGCCCCGGATGCGTCCAGCACCGTAATCGAAGGATTCAACGGCGCTTCTTGTTGGAGAGATGACGACTGCGCTGTGGCTAGACCTTGCGACATTGCCATCGCAATCATGACCAGCAAGACAGTCGTCATGGACGTGGTCCTTATTCCTTGATGCATCGCGCTCGCCCGGCATCGCTTCACCGCTCGTCTGACTGTCACTCCACCGGATGCCAACGCGAAGAAGGAGTGCCGCCGGTCGTTTTCTTTGCCAGTGTCGCAGTATCAGGTCCGAGATCTTTCTCGTAGACAACGTTGTCCTGGCTAACCACGAACGTCATCACACCTGACGATCGGTACTCCGCGGGATAGGCTATGAAGGTGAATCCCGCATTGGCGCTAGCTCCACTCTTCGGTTGTCCACTGAGCACTCGGAAGTAGTATCCGTGGAACGGACCTGATGGTGCTTCCTTGCTCGCGGGAGTTTCGCTGCCATTCATTCCGCGCGTAACAACAAAAGTCTGAGCATATTGAATGACGGGATCATCGTTTGTTGTTGTGGTCGCCTGCCGTTGCCGAGTTAGAACCAGGGCGTGACAGGCTTCAATTGCGGTTGCTTCATTTTCTCCGATTCGACGAAACAGGACCTCTTCCTTACCAGCCGCGGCATCGAAATACCACGCTCCAGCTTTCGACGCCAGGGGAACGGGGAACGGCCAGTTCTCGGCGCCGACATACAGAACAGTGGTGCCATCGGGTTCCCGCACGAGGCGATGCATTTCTTCATATTTCTTGGCGAATTGCTCGCGCTCGAGTTGGTCTTCGGCCCTATCATCTGTGGAGACGAGTTCCGTCCCACCTCCCAGAATCTGCGCTAGCGGCTGATCATTGTCACTTTGAACCGCAACGAAGAGCGCGTAACTTGCAGCTTCCGCCGAGGGGAAACTCTGCTGTGTTGATTCCTGCGCGAACGACAAAGGAACTAGGTTTATGGCTACTAACACCGCGCCGATAGCGAGTGTTGTGCTGAGCCGGCGTCTTTGCGATGCGTCTAACGTTTGAACTGTAATGTGCTGCATAGTTTTGTTCTCCCTATAAGGTGTTGCTGATCAACTTCCAAAGACCGCAATGATCCAACGACCCTCTAGCTACCTGCGACCTCCACCGCCGTGGAAGCCTCCGCCACCATGAAACCCACCGCTAGCATGGAACCCTCCGCCGAAACTCGACCGACCGCCGAAGGAGTTCGACCTCGCGACACCGCCGTGACTAAAACCGCTGAAGGCGCCAGAGTGCATGCCGCCCTGGTTATGCCCAGCAAATCCGTGTGAGGCTCCGCCAAATTCTCTCCCGGGCGCTCCGCCATGAAATCCACCCGCATGATTGAAGGTGTTGCGATTGACGAAGACTCTGCTATGGGAGATGTATGTGGTGTGGTTGTAAATGATGCCGTGGTGATGCCAGTCGTAGCCCCAGTGGTGCCATCCCCAGCCAAATCCTCCAAAGAAGCCGACTCCAAAGCCGAGGCCAAATCCAATTCCCGGGCCCGCAAGAAACAGACCTGGGTACGAATACCAGCCCGGCCAGATCCCAATCGGCTCACCGTACACGAGCCAAGGATCGTATTCCGGGACGTAAACAATCTCAGGGTCGGCGGGTTCGACCACAATTGTCTGTCCCTCGTGGGTCACCTTTTCCTGCGACGTGCTCTTTAAGTTCCCGACCTTTTCCGCACGATCGCGCATTACCTGAACCGCGTTCATCACGTCCTGCTCTTGGTTGACGTAAGCGTCGCCGAGTGACGAGGTCCAGGAAAGATTCTTGTCCATGTTGGCTAATACGGAAGGAAACTCGACGAGCGACTTCACGCTGGGATCCCAAGGCTGCTTGTCTACTTCGTCACCAAGTTGTTTTCCCTTCAGATCGGGATGCTGCTGCATCCACCGATCAGCTTCCACAATCTGGTCGGGATAGGTAGCGGCGGCCAATATCTGTGCCACCAAAGCGTCCGGATAAAGCGCAATTGGCGCCACCAGTTGCTGCAATTGTTCGGGCGTTTTCTGCGCGGTTTGAACCGGAGTCGACGACACCGAGTCATTAGCCGGGTAGGCGAATCCTGCAGGAGCGGTAGCTAACATAGTTGAACCGACCAGTAAAAGGGCCAAACTCTGCTTTAGCAATGTCACCATAAATTCTCCTCGCGCAAACGCAGACTCGGCTGGAATGCCGTTCTGATTTGCGCAACCGGGAACGATAGGAGCAATCGAGTTGCCAGAGAACCGTCAGCTTAAGTTCTGCGTTGAATGCGAGAATTGTGGATCTCGCTTAGCGTGTCATGTCACGCGTACGACGCGCTGACGACATGCGGACAGAAGAACCACCACGGGACTTCACGAGGAAGCGACACTGGTGAGAGCAGTGCGCGCAAAGCTATGCGCCAGAACGATTGAACGGGACTTGCATGTGCAAAGGTCCGTTGGAGATACAAATGCACCACTTGAGCCAGAACAAATGGCTTCCCCTGAGGGAAGCCATCGAATAGAACTTTAGAAGGAGATTGAAAATGCAAACTCGCAAGCTCGGCAACTCTGACCTGCACATCACTCCGGTCGGCTATGGCGCATGGGCTATCGGCGGCTCAGGCTGGCAGTTCGGATGGGGATCGCAGGACGACAATGATTCCATCGCAGCAATCCATCGCTCGCTTGAACTCGGCGTCAATTGGATTGATACGGCCGCCGTCTACGGCTTAGGACACTCAGAGGAGGTCGTCGCCCGCGCGCTCAAGAGCTGGCCCGGTCCGCGACCCTACGTTTTTACCAAGGGTGGCCGGAGCTGGGACACGCAGGGCAATGTGGGAATTTCGCTGAGCGCCGATTCGATCCGCCGTGAAGTCGAAGACAGCCTCCGTCGGCTTTCCGTCGAGGTAATCGATCTCTACCAGATCCATTGGCCTCCTAATCCCGATTCAGCTGAACTAGAAGAGGGATGGTCAACGCTTGCGTCTCTGCAGCGGCAAGGAAAGGTACGTTGGATAGGGGTTTCCAACTTCAATGTCCAGCAAATGCGCCGCGCGCAGGCCATCGCTCCCGTTACTTCTCTGCAGCCTCGGTATTCGCTGGTGCACCGCGAGATCGAAGACCAGGTTCTGCCGTACTGTCTGCGGGAAGGAATTGGCGTCATCGGTTATTCTCCAATGGCTTCAGGTTTGCTGACCGGTGCCATGACCCGCGAGCGTGCGACCAAACTGCCCATGGACGATTGGCGAAGGACTCATCCCGACTTTACCGAGCCGCAGCTCTCTCGGAACCTGGCGGTGGTGGAACGCTTGGAGAAGATTGCCAGACGCCACAATCGCTCTACCGGAGAAGTCGCAATCGCTTGGACGGTGCACAATCCCGCCGTGACAGGAGCCATCGTCGGAGCCCGCAACGCGCGTCAGGCAGAGGGAGTCATGCGCGCGGGCGAGTTGCGCCTTACCGACGAGGAAGTGACGCAGATCGAAACCTTCTTCGTAATGACTGCGGCCTGAAGCGAACCGGGTTGGCATTCGACAAGAGACTCTAAGACGTCCGTCTCTTAGCCAAGCCATTGCGGATTGGCGTACGTGCCATCAAACTGGTGACTCGTCTTGTAAAGTTCGAACTGGCCTGCCTCCGCAGCCTTTGAGGTTTTTGCAAGAAGCGTTGCAACTTGGGAAGAATCCATCGGCTTGAAGCTGCGGGCCGCGTGGAGAGCCTGTTGAAGGATCGGCATTGAATCGCAACCCGTGATGACGACACTGGTCGGGAGATTCATCGCGTAGTAGAGACACTCGGTCGGTGCAACGGTCTTACTCTCAAGGATGACGTGGTCGCCCATTGGTTTCATGCCAAGAACCCCAATGGCGTTCTGAGTTAAAACCGGGAGGACTCGCTTTTCGAAACTGTCGAAGTGAGCGTCCATCACATTAAGAGGCATCTGAACCGCATCAAACTTGAAGCCGTGTTTCAAGGCTGTGGCCAGCATCTTCAGATGAATGTCTGGACTCTTGTGGCCTGTGAAGCCGATAAAACGGACCTTGCCTGCCTTCTTGGCTTCCAGTACAGCCTCCATGCCACCGCCCTCGGCAAAAATACGCTCCGGATCAGAATCACGAATCACTTCATGGAACTGTAGTAAGTCAATTCGATCAGTCTGCAATCTCCGCAGCGATTCATTGAGTTGGGCGGCTGCAGCAGTCTTGGTGCGACCATCGATCTTGGTCATCAAAAACGCCTTCCCGCGATAACCGTCGCGCAAGGCTTTGCCCATTCGAGTTTCGCTCTCTCCTCCGTTGTAGTCCCAGCAGTTGTCGAGGAAATTGATTCCTTCGTCGATTCCCGTCCGAATGATCCGAATGCTCTCTTGCGGATCGCTTTGTCGAGCCAGGTGATACCCACCGAGACCGATCACTGAAACCTGTTCACCGGTGTGGCCTAGCGTTCGATACGGAATTCCGTTCTTGCGATTGCCTTCCGCGGACCCGCTTACCCTCCCGGCCATCAGCAAGGATGCGGCAGCCATGCCGACAAACTCTCGCCTGCTGAAACCGGAATCCGGACTCGCGCTGTTCGGCAAAGGCAATTGATCGGTGCAGCCGAAGGATGATTGATTCCCATTCGTGTTATTGATAGTCATGACGAACTCCTCTTGCGCCGGTGCACCCGAACGCGTGCTTTTGGTTTGCTGTTACTTCGAAACTGGATCAATCAACGTCAGATCAGTTGCCGGATCAAACCGTTTTTGCATCGTGATTGGATCGACCGTCACCATCACTTCCAGCGTCGGGGATACGTACGCGGCGAGAACATGGCCGGCGCGTGTTGTTCCGTCTGCACTGCCCAACACCACATGTGTATGGACTACGGGCTTTCCCTGATAGAGCGCTATGTCCCCGCTCATCCCAACCACTTCATGCTGACCATTGATGGGAATCTTCTTGTACATTTTACGCTCCGGATCGAACCACCCGAGCGTTGCTCCACTCAGTGCGCCGATGGCAGTGAAATGAGCGCTCTTCACCTGATACTTCTCCGCAAACTCCAGCAGTCCCGAAAAAGCCTCGTCTCCCTCGTAGAAGATCACCGCATATTGTTTTGTCGATTCTCCCGGGTTCAGTAATTGAACCTGCATCTTGGGAGCTTTACCTGACGGAACGTCCTCCGACGGCGAGACATATTCGCTTGCCGTTTCCTGTGAATACCCAATCATGGTTGCGACCAGAACTACTATCAGAACACAAAGAGACTTTGCCATTGTTTCTTCCTCCTGATGAACACAAAGAATGGCCCGGATACCCGGGCATTCACGCCAAATGCAAGCCGCGTTCCAATCCACCGCCAGGTGGGTAGTTGAGTGCTTTCAGTGGCGACAGTTGGATGGTTCGTTGGGATGGTGTCAAAAATACTTGGAAGATTCGTCCTCCGGATGACGCAACGTCCTCATGTTGACAGGCCGCGGATTTCCACTGGCCTCAATACGAGCGTTCTCAGGCAACCATCCAACAAAGACGAGCGTTGGGTTGAAAGCGACACTCCTCCGTTATGGCAAGAAACCTGCTCTTGGACAAGGCGTGGCTGACGCTTCATCGAACGCTTGCTATTTCAAAGGAACTGCTATGAAAAGTCTTACTCCAAATCAGACGAAACTCGGATTCATTGGCTTAGGCAACATGGGGAACCGCATCGCACAACGCCTGCTCGGCCACGGATACCAAGTGTCCGTATACGACAGGAATCTCGATACAGCGAAAACGATCACTACGCAGGGTGGCATCGTGGCGAAGAGCATTCGGGAACTGGCGAGCACCGTCGATGTGGTTCTCTCCTGCCTGACCAACGATGAGGCAGTTCGCAGCGTATATACAGGAGCAGAGGGAGTTTTTGCTGGCGCACGTCCTGGAACTGTCGTACTTGAGATGAGCACGATCTCCCCGGATACCTCACGCGAACTGCACAGCCTTGGCGCCAGAGGTGGTATTCAGGTGTTGGACGTCGCTATTTCGGGCAGCACTCCCGCCGCCGAGCAAGGCACCTTGACGCTGCTTGCAGGCGGCGATGGAGACTTGTTCCGCGCAGCTGAACCCATATTCCAGGCGGTCGCGAAGCAGTATTTTCTTCTGGGAGGTGCAGGCTCTGGCACAGCGATGAAGTTGGTTGTCAATACGCTGTTGGGAGTTGGCATGCAGGCTATTGCGGAGGCGGTCGCCCTTGGAGAGAAGATCGGTCTCGATCGTGAGCGGTTGCTCCGGGCATTATCGCAAACAGCTGTGGTCGCTCCGGCGCATCTGGGAAAAATGGCGAGTGCGATGGTCAACGACTACCGTCCTCAGTTTCCTCTGCGCCTGATGAACAAGGATTTCGCATTAATTCTGAGCGCGGCGGCAAAACAACACGTCTTTATGCCGGCGACAGAAGCCGCGTTTCACGTAAACTCCGAGGAATTGGCTGGCAACGTTGACGAGGATTTCTCTGCGGTATTGCGGAGGATGGAAGAAGTGGCAGGTTTCGAGGCGATTCCCTCGGACCCGGTAATAAAGTGACTTGAAGCAAGGCTGATTCCATGGCGGCTATTTGCACGCCTGCTGCACTGTCGAACCACCGGAACCGATGTCTTCGATCGTTAGAGGAGCAGCGCGTCAACATGTTGACACTCGAACAGAAGTTTTTTCCATGCGATTCAATAAATAACTACGAAGATTTACTCAAAGTTACATCACGAAGTGCGCGTGGATGCACCTCAAATCGATTGATCGGCATCTATTGACAAAAGACATTCAGTGTCTGAATCAGCGGTTTCATCTCATCGGGTTGGAACTGCTCTTAACTTTCCAAAGGAGAACTCGCACAATGAAACAAATAAAGTGCACAGCACTTTTATTCATGCTCGCTTTACTGTCCCCACTGGGTGCTTTGGCACGGAACAAGAATCAGCACTCAGTTGAGATTCCGGACTCCGTACAAGTCGGTGGCACGCAACTCAAACCCGGCGACTACAAGGTCGAGTGGCAAGGAACTGGTCCGGAGGTACAGGTGAATTTCGTGCGCGATGGAAAGACTGTTGCCACGGTGCCAGGAACATTGAAGACGAATGACGCGCACGTGGTTGACGACATCGTGACTGACACCACCAGCGCCAATGCCAAAACGCTCAAAGAGATCGACTTCAGTCGTGACAAAGAATCGTTGATCTTTGATCAGAGTGGCATGTAGTTTCATCACCCGACCGTAGGCGTTCCTCGCGCTCTTTGGCGTACGGCCCTGCCCCGAAGTGGAGGGGCGGGGCATTTTCTCCCAGACCGGGGACGCACGACGAAACTTGTGACGCGCTCTTTCAGCGATGCAGAAGAGATCGACCGGGCGCTGAAAGTTCCTCCGTCGAGTCATGAAGTGCAGCATGCTCGCGGCATCATCGAACGACATTTTGGTCTGGAGTCGGGTCGAGGACTCTCAAGAGATTGCTGTCCATGCAAAATAGACGCTTAACGCTTGTATATGGAATTATTCTCATGCTCGGAATCGTCGGCCTTGCCTTAACTCAGGATAATGGGGCACAGCAGCCGTCCGCCCGCGAGCAGCTTCAGCATATCCATACGCCGCAATCGATCGACCAGGAACTCGCCCGCCTTACGAAAGATCTGCAGTTGACTCGGGAACAGCAGCAGCAGGTCCGTCCTCTGCTTGAGGAGCACCATGACAGGATTCAAGCGCTGCTCGATAAGAATCCGACGGCTTCGCGGAAGGAGCTTGGTCCGCAGATTCACGCCATCAGCGACGAGACGCACCGTAAGATTCATGCTCTGCTTATTGATCACCAGAAGGAATTGGAAAAGGCGATGCAGCAACGCGAGCACAACGGTGAGGAAAATAGGCGCTCGGTTCCGCCTGAAGCAGCGTCGCAAGACCTCATCTTCTTGAACATTTTGGATTCCGGTCGAGCCATAAGTCTTTAGTTTCCAAATTTCGTTGCTACCAGGAATAGCGGCTGCTTTCGCATCCTACAGATCCAAATTATCCGACCAGAATGATATATTTGCCGTGAGGAAGAGTATGGCCTGGGCTCGGGAGCGAATTGTCGCCGCACCGGACGTCTTGAGCGGAGAACAAGTTTTTCGCGGAACTCGGATTCCGCTTCAGCATGTTGCCTCTCTGTTCCGCAAGGGCGTGCCCGAGAAAGAAATCGCAGAGGATTTCCCCTGCTCTGAGTGCCCGTGATCTGACATGTGCCCGCCTGTTCTCCCGCTTCTGTACGAGGCCTGGACGCGGACGGCAGCCACTGTCCTTGCGACGAGGACAGAGCGCGTAGCAGTACTTCCTGGTCAACAAATTTGTTGCGATCAACGGGCAGGGACCGGTCGAAATACGCAAAATCTCGCGGCCGTGAAGAGTCCAGATAGTGAATTTTTTTATGGGCCGAACCGAAACTGTGGGATACTCGGCCTGTGACGGCGTCCGATTCGATCGCGGGGCGAAAAGATTTTCGTACAATAAACGTACAATGGAATGGGCAAAGGTGCCTTTTTAGCCCTTCTGGCCATACGGAGAATCAATAACTTACGTGTTGTCAACACGCTGAATAGTTCGAATCCCGCCGCCTTCAAAATTGATGGTTGCTCAGAGGTTCCCTAGAGCGTCAGGATAATGCGGGGCCCGCGTGCTACCCACCCGGGCTTCTCCCTCCTGGAGCTTCTTGCCTTGCCCACTGCTTACGGCGTGTAATATTAGGTGCGGCAGTTATTCACTTGAGGGGGCAAAGATGGCGAATCTCGCGGATGCGTTGAGGGGTTTGGTGCAGGAACGGAGTCGGATGGCAGGGCAGGTCAGGAAGCTGGATAGAGCGATTTCAGTCCTGCGCAAGCTCGATGGCAGTGGCCCATCTGGCGCGAGGAAGTCGGTAGGAAAAAGACGCACGATGTCAGCGGCAGCACGGCGTAAAATCGCGGCAGCCCAAAAGGCACGCTGGGCGAAGTGGAAGGCGGCGCAGAAGAAAGCGGCATAACCTATAGTGTCCGAACAAAAAGAGAGAGCGGGAGGTTTCCCGCTCTCTCTTTTCGTTCTGGAGTGAGTAGTCGCTTCTAGACTGCCCTCCCCGGAACCCTGCCTCTGCCGCCGTGGAGTCGTATGCATTGGAGTAGAATCAGAATCAAACTCTCCCGAGCAGTTTTCCCAGGAGGTTGCACTCATGGAAACGCTCAAAGCGCCGGGTACTACCCGCGGGGACATGACCCGCATCGGCAAGTCGATTGTGATTAAAGGGGAACTCTCGTGCAGCGAAGACCTTTATATAGATGGCCAGGTAGAAGGCACCATCGACCCGAAAGGAAACCGTCTGATCATCGGACCGAACGGGAGCGTGAAAGCCAACGTCAATGCTTGCGCTGTAATCGTGCAGGGTAAGCTGGAAGGCACTATTCATGCGAGCGACCGGGTCGACTTAAAGCAGTCGGCCATTGTCGTGGGCGATATCACGACTCAGCGCATCTCCATTGAGGAAGGCGCGCACTTAAAGGGAAGTGTGAACATCCAGAAAGAGGCACCCAAGAAGGAAGTACTGGGTGGGGATTGCTCTTTCCCCAAGTGAGGCTGCTCAGCCAGAAAAACGATAGCCTCTTATACTCTTCTAGCACATGATGAGTTTCAATGTATTGCACGAACTGGTAGTGGTGCAGTTTGAAATCCACAGGGGTATCAATCGGGTCTGAGCTGTGGGAAACTGTGGGTATGGCTGACAAACCAAGAATATACGTGGTAAGCAAGGACGCCAGCGGCATGGTGATTTCTGGGCATTGCTCAAAATGCGGACGCCTTTTCCAGTTTGAGAATACGCCAGAGGGCAGGCGGGTAGAGAAAGCCTTCGACACGCATGAATGCAAACATGAGGATGCCAGCCAAGCCGCTGTGGGGATCGTGAGAGAAGCTACCGAAGACAAGTAGGAATCAGTTCTTAGGCTGATCTTGCTCCCGTGCCTTGAGTGAACGCTTCAACGCTTTAATCGTTATATCCACATAATCAGCTAGTGCATCAATATCTTCTTCTGTCTTCGCTTCCCCAAAGAGGTCCATCTTGGCGTTAAAATCGCCGGACAGTGCCCATGAGTAAGACCTCATTGTAGGCGCTGCGTTCCGTTCGGGCTTCTCTTGCCTGACTGGCGGCTTATCCCCTTCAAAGATTGGATGGGTTCGCTCGGATAGCTTTTCGGTAGTTTGTGTTTGCACGACAGTCAACTCTCCAACGGGCAGCCCGGTGTTGTCTCCGTCCACAAATGCCCATTGGCTATCTGGAGAAAACCCCAAACTGCACCACTACCCACGAACTTCCCCATAACTTCGTTTCCAGAATCGGAACAAGAAGATCGGGGTTAGCGGTCTTGGTGGGGGCGGTTCGGCATGACGAAATTGGGATTGGTGAGGCTTGTCGAGGAGGTCGCGGATTCTGCATCATGGTCAGGTCTCGGATTTCTCATGAGGTCGGGGTCTCGGATTTTGCGAGGTGGTGAGGCTTTGGATTGGCTTGAGTGTGCGGAATTTGGTTGGAGAGGCGATATGGGTTCCGGGTGAGAAAGATGGGTACGCCTGGCTGGCTTGTTTAATTGTTCAGCTTTTTACGTTCTTGGCCTCGTGGTGCTCGGCGCAAACATGGGATGTAAACGCCTTGTCGCGCTGCAACTCAAAGTTCTGCATTATTTCATCAAAGGAATTGCCCGGGCGAGCCAGAAGGGTTGAACCTCCAGGGACATTCGGAGCAGCCCCAACTCCGAAAGCGGTTTTCTTCGATCCAAATGAGCTTGTGTGTCGCCGCCATTACAGGCGGAAGACAAAATTTCGGGTCCAGATGTTTTGTACCATTTTCTTGTCCCTCTCCTTAGAGTATGCAGCATCATTCAGTGCACTTATGAGGCCCTTCGCAGGAATCGGCGCAACATGCTGTTTCGATACGCCACCCAGCAAATCCGGCGCTCCAGAGAGTGTGGGTTCCATCGTGTACCTTTGGGGGCAAGCGCGCACAAACGGCAACGAGTCGGTTCCCAGATTAACGGGCCATTGAGTTCTTCACCGTGCATAGCTATACGTCGCGGGCAGCCATTGCCGACGTGAGCGAGGAGTGCCGAAAGCGAGGAGTTTTGGTTCAACCGCTGAGGAGAGTAAGCCACTGTCGGGGCTTACCTACCGCTGATCGGATCACTAGGGAAAATTCTAGAACTGGCGACCGCGGAGCACAACATGGTTTCTCGCACGGAACCTCTGGTTCCACCTGGTGCTCTCGGACGTACAATCACTGGCATCGGGAGGAGGCCGCTATGCCCGAACCAACCGTATCGCGCCCTGCGCATTTTCCTGCTCGTGTTCTCACTGTTGGCTGCACTCGGAGGAGAGAACATTCAAGAGTCTGCGTGGTCACGCGGCGTCGCTGAAGGTTGGATCTACAGTGAGGCCCCATTCCGCAATGCTTGCGCAGGAACAGCCAACAACATCGTCTCCCCAACCATTAGATACGATGGCGCCGGTGATCCCTACCGGTAGGCGACTCGTGTTCGCCACCGCGGTAGACCTTAGGGCGAGCTTCATTGACCATCAGGGCGCGCCCGCCGTGGACCGAACCGTTCAGGGTACGAATAGCATCTCGCGCCTCTGCAGCATTAGTCATCTCGACGAATGCAAATCCCCGCGGTTGACCCGTGTCGCGATCCGTGACGGCCGTGACTGTCTTAACTGCTCCGTACGCCGCGAATAATGTCTGAAGCTGGTCTTCGTGAGTGGAACAATCTAAGTTACCGACATAGATGTTAGTCATGGCTTATCTCCTGGTTTGAGCATCGCTCTCCACTACGCGATCGTCCAACTCGTCAGGCTTCACCAACGATTTCCACAGTGATCTTTGAGGTTGAGGCTCGGACGGCTTTCCGTTCGTTGCTTCCTGCTACTTCGCTTTTTGCCTGGAGCCAGTCTTCTTCCGCGTGGTCCATCTATTCTGCCGTGCACCTCATACAGCTCGTAAGCACGAGCGCGCACGTTCTCCTCATCATCAGTTGTGATAGCTGATTTTCTATTGGTCAAGAACTCCGGTTTCATGGAGTTTTCTTCTTGATTCATTGTCTCCATTGTCTGCTATCGGTCTGTAAGGCCTTATGCGACATGTAGGATTCCGGCCTCTGCATCCACTCTTCAGGAGCCTGGTCGCGTGCGATGACTTCGTCGGCGCAGGTGGGAGACAGGTATGTTGGGGGGCCGACCAGGAACCTGATCCGCTGCCCTGGATGCTGGCGCCGAATCGTTTTCCAGAACTCGACTGCTTCCTGGATCTCTGGCGCACGTCCAGCAATACCAAATCGAAAAAATCAGGCACCCAGAGCAACTTTGCTTCCGTGACGCTTTTGGCCGTGTGCACGTGAACTCCGCGGCTTCTCAGTACGTGGGCACGCAGCGTCTGCATCGCTTCGTTGCCATCGATGATGAGCACGTTTTTCGTGCCCATTTGAAAGGAAATAGGAGATTGCTGGGGCACAGAACACCTCCAGGTCTTCTGGAAGCGGGCGTTTCGGAAAGCATTACCTTTGAGAAGCGGGCGTGACCAGAGAGATCTAAACCTCGACTCTTCTTGTCTCTTTCGTAAGGGGGCGGGGATCGGCCGCCCCCGAACGAACGCGAAAGCCTGCCTGCTTGCCTCAGGCTGCTACGAGAACTGCGGTCTTTTGCAAAGTCGAGTGGGCAACCTCAAAGTTTCGGACCTCTGGAGTGCCGCCGACCACTTTCGCCAGGACCTTCAGCACTTCTGGATAGCTGCCTCGGAGATAGGCGTCCGCGTCCTCATTTTTTGTCCCAAAGACTGATAGCGACCACTTCCGTTCCTGCTCCGGGGGGCGACGAATACGATTTCGTGTTGGAAGCCGTGCTGTTTCTTAAGGAGGGGAAGAACCTCGTTCTCGATGGTCTGGGTAAACTCCGCACGGGTATTGGGCTTCAGGTGCATGGAAACGTGACGAGCAAACATGTCAACCTCCTGGGTTTTGTGCGACTAAGAGGAGGAAACTTCAGATGGGCTGCCTTAGTTCAGGGGATCTGAAAGAGGAGAAAACGTGATTCGCTCTGTGTAACACACTATACCGAATCCGAGTGTTGTTAAGTCGGAAATGTTCTAGGTCGCGGATGGCAATAAACTCAAGTGTCTGCGCGGTCACGCGGTGCCGCTGAAGATTGCATCTACGGTGATGTCCCACTTCTCAAGGAGCCATTCGGGGATGTAGACACGATTCCTGTTTCGGTCACACCAGATGCGGAGCTCATGCGAGGAGGTATACATCTCTGCCGTGAGTTGCAGTTGCGTGACCTGCAGCTCGAATTCTGTGGCGAGCACCGGGGCGGGCGCAATGGGACGACCCCAATTGGGATTACCGCGTTTGCGCGTGTGGGCGAACGGTATCGCCATAGGCCCCGATCATACGCCGCATGAGTGACTCCGCGGCAGATTCTTTGCACGGGTGGCGTGTGGTTTGCGGAGTAAGGAGGGCCGAATCGACTTCGAGCCAGCCTTCCGATCCATGGACGCGATAGAAGCCTTCCATGTCGGCGCCGTAGGTAGTGTTGCAACTAGTTACGATGCCGGAGGGGAACTTCATTGTCCAGGAGACATTCTCCTCCACTTCATTGAAGCGGCCGTCCTGATCGATGACGGAGGCATTGGCCGCGATGTGCTCCGGCTCTTCGCCGGTCAGGTAGCGGC